>ERZ1023313.53-NODE-53-length-64840-cov-7.051308_pt1 | contig 64840 bp, 50 predicted proteins | sample MGYA00521233_ERZ1023313 | MGnify/ENA primary metagenome ERZ1023313 (study PRJEB32759, sample SAMN07749866) | skin metagenome | biome: transportation; feature: city; material: polyester macromolecule | host: Homo sapiens | place: Hong Kong:TKO line | collected... | reverse complement strand
CGTCGCGGTGCAGGAGCGTGTGCGTCACGGGCAGCGGGGCCTCGTCCGGGATGTCCCGGTAGTACCAGAGGTCCTCGTGGACGCCCAGCGGCGTCGTCGGCGTCAGTGCGGTGCCGTCCGCCGCCACGACCTCGCCGCGGGCGAAGCGCGCGCGGATGCCGTCCGGGTCCACGTGACCGAACCGGTGGAGCACGTAGTCCTGCGCGGTGGGCCAGCCGGAGGTGGGCAGGCGCAGGCGCGTGGCGTTGACGCCGTTGCGCGGGGGGAGGGGAGAGGGGACGGCCACGGGTCCATCCTCCCAGCCCGGCGCGGCTGCGTCCGACCGGCGCCGCTCAGTCCGACCGGCCGGGCCGGCCGGAGCCGGTGGTCTCGTCCTCGGCCGGGCCCCGGTGCTGCGGGGTGAGCACCACGACCTCCTCGGCCGGCGCGGCGCGCCCCGTCACCTCGTGCGCCGGGACCGCCCCGCCGACGTCGACCACCACGGTGTCCAGCACCGCGCCCGCGGGGACCTCGCAGTCGCCGAGCAGGAGGCTGCCGCGCACCGTGGCGCCGGCCGCCACGACCACCCCGGGGCCGACCACGCTGTCCGAGACCTCGCCCTCGATCCGGCAGCCCGGGCTGAGCAGCGAGCCGGAGACGCGGGCGTCCGGGGCCACCCACGCCGGCGGCGCCTGGTGGGGGTTGGTGATCAGCGGCCAGCCCTCGGCGGCGACGTCCAGGCCGGTGCCCTCGAGGATCTCCCGGTGGGCGCGGACGTACGCGTCCAGGGTGCCGATGTCCCGCCAGTACCCGACGAGGCGGTGCTCCCGCACGCGTCCCCGCGCCACGAACGCCGGGATGATGCTCTCCCCGTAGTCGCCGAGGGAGGAGCCCACGGGGTCGCCGTCCTCATCGGTCTCGCCCTCGTCCTTGGTGGCCGCCTCGTCCTCGCCCGCCACGAGGTCGCCGACCACCTCGGAGAGCGCGGCGACGTCGAACACGAACACCTCGGTGGCCACGAGCGTGCCCGCCGGGTCCTCCGGCTTGTAGGCGTAGTCGGTCACGGCGCCGTCGTCGTCCACCTGCACGACGCCGAAGCGCGAGGGGTCCTCGTCCGTCTCGGTGGTGACCACGGTGAGCTCGGCGCCGGAGCGGGCGTGCTCGGCCAGCACGGGGCGCAGGTCCAGCTGGTACAGGTGGTCCGCGGAGAGCACGACGACGGTCTCGGCGCCGAACTGCTCCAGCAGCGGCAGCTGCTGGGCGATCGCGTGGCCGTTGCCGCGGGCGAAGCCCTCCTCGGCGCGGCCCTGCGCGGGAGGCAGGAGCCGCAGGCCGTGGCGGGTGCCGTCGAGATCCCACGGCCGGCCGCCGGCCAGGTGCTGGTTGAGCGTGAAGGGGCGGTACTGCTCCACGACCCACACGTCCCGCAGGCGCGAGTGGGCCAGGTTGGACAGGACGACGTCGATCAGCCGGTACTGGCCCGCCAGCGGCACCATCGGCTTGGCGCGGGCCGCGGTGAGCGGCATGAGGCGGCCGCCGGTGCCGCCGGCCAGCACGAGCGCGACGACGGCGCCCTCCGGGTCCTTCGGGAACGGGTCGGCCATGACTCCTCCTCGGGTCGGGGCGGGTTCAGCGTAGGGAGCGGGGACGACACGTGGCCACCGTTCGGGTGCGTCCGGGTCAGCGCTGGCAGTGCGGGCACCACCACAGCCGCCGCGCGTCGTCCTCGGGGGAGCCGTAGTCCTCCTGGCGGACGGGGCCGCGGCAGCGCAGGCACGGGGCGCGGTCGTGCCCGTAGACCCAGTACGACGGCGCCCCGCCGCCGCGCGCGCCGGGCGTCCGGCCGGGTGCCGTGCCGGGTGACGGACCGGCCGGGACCAGCACCTCGACCCCGAAGGGTCGCGCCGGGTTCGGACGCACGCCCGTGGTCCGGCGCCGGGCGCCCGCGGCGGGGGCGGCGGGCGGGACGTTGGCGCGCAGCAGGTCCCGGGCGAGCAGCACGAGTCCGGCGACGTCCTCGACCTCGCCGATCGGCCGGTGCGGGTCGATGCCGGCCAGCAGGAGGGTCTCGCAGCGGTAGATGTTGCCGATCCCGGAGACGAGCCGCTGGTCGAGCAGGGCCAGGCCGACCGGCCGCTCGGGCCGGGCCGTGAGCCGCCGCACGCCCTCGGCGAGCAGCGCGGCGCCGTCGTCGGGCGTGTCCCAGGCCGGGTCCAGCAGGTCGGGGCCGAGGTGGCCGAGGACGGCGGCCTCGTCGGCGGTGGGCACGAGGGTGAGCAGGCCCAGCTGGGCGCCGAGCACGCGGTGCTCCGCCGTCTCCAGCACCGCCCGCACCTGCCAGGCGGGGGCGCCCCACCGCGCGTCGACGGCCGAGACGAGCCAGCGCCCCTCCATCTTCAGGTGCGAGATGAGCGTGAGCGGCCGGGCCCCGGGGCGGGCCGCGGGCGGGGTCAGCCGCATCAGCAGGTACTTGGCGCGCGGCAGGACCTCGGCCACCGTCCAGCCGGTCAGGTCCGCGGTGGCGTGGCGGGGCACGCGCAGATCCGCGTGCGTCAGGACCCGGCCCTCGAGCACGGGGCGGAGCCGGTGCGCGACGCGGACGAGGGAGTCGCCTTCAGGCACGGGCCGTCACCGGCTCAGGCCGCGTTGAGCTGCCAGGTCACGCCGAAGCGGTCCCCGACCCACGCGAAGCGGCGGGAGAAGCCGTCGTCGTCGGGCGGCATGTAGTCACGGCCACCGCCGGCGAGGAGCGCATCGTGGACCGCGTCCACCGCGGTGGCGTCCGGCAGCTCGACGAACAGGCTGATGGCCGGGGTGAACGTGAACCCGTGCGGGGTGAAGGAGTCGAAGAACCGCAGCCGCTGGCCGGCGATCTCGAGCTCGCCGTGCAGGACCTTGCCCGCCCATGCGGCGCCGCGCGGGGAGGAGTCGTCGAAGAGGTCCCGGCGGACCTCGGTGACCGGCAGGTGCTCCACGAACGCGGTGAGGTAGGCGTCCATGGCCGCACCGGCGTCACCCTCGAACAGGAGGAACGGGGTGACGGAGGGGTCCGAGGGGTGCGGCAGGGAGTCCTCGAGGGCCTCGGGGGCGGGGGACGTGCCCGTGGGGGCGGTGCCCACGTCCTCGGGCGGGGCGGCGTCGATGCTCATGGGCCGAACCTACCCCCGGGCCCCGCCTCCGCGACAGGGCCACCCCGGGCAACGCGGGTTGAGTTGTCGCGGGTGTTCGACGGCGGGACCCGCGACAACTCAACCCGCGTTGCGGACGGACGGACGGCGTCGAGCTCTCAGTTCCGGAACCGGATGCCCGACGGGCTCGAGTAGAACCCCGCGGCCAGCAGCGCCTCGGCCAGCGGCGTGCCGAGCACGGGCCCGCCGTTGACCTTCTCCAGGCTCAGCCGCTCGGTGCGGCCGGTGCGCAGCGCCCACACGAGCGCCTCCGCCGCGGCCCGCAGCTCGCCCGGCTCCTCCGTGAACGCGAGCAGCGTGCGCCCGCCGCGCTCCATGTAGAGGGCCAGCCGCCCCGCGATCAGCACGACGACGGCGCCCGCCTTCCGGCCCGGGCGGTGGCCCGTGGGCACGACGCCGTCCGGCCCGGCCGGCACGGACGGCCAGTCCAGCGCGGCGCCGTAGGGGTTCGCCGGATCCGTCGCGGCCAGGGCGAGGGCGAGCGGGGCGGCGTCGACGGCGGCGTCCTCCTCGTCCCGCTGGAACCCGCGCAGCCGATCCACGACGGCGCCGGTGGAGAACTGCGCGCCGCCCAGCCCGTCGACGAAGTGGCCGCGGCGCACCTGGCCCGCGTCCTCCATCCGGGTGAGCAGCCGGTACTGCCCCGCGAAGCCGCCGGGGACCTCCTCGGCCACCACGGAGCCGCGCGTGATCACGCCGTACCGGTCCAGCAGCAGCTCGGCGGTGGCGTGGGCGCGGATCGTGGGGTCCTGCTCGGCGGCGGGCAGCAGGGACCAGCGGCCGGCCGAGCGGGCCTGCTCGGCGGCCGAGAGCCCGACGGTCCCCGCCGTGAGACCGGCCGAGCCCCGGGCGCCGCCCTCGGGCGAGGCGAGCCCCGCGTACCGGCCACGCCCGCGCACCCCGGCCAGCCGCCCGCCGAGCCCCCGCCCGGCCGCCGCCCCCGCGGCCCCGCCCGTCCGCGCGGTGCGGGCCCGCGGCGTCTGCCGGCCGGTGCGGTGCGCGGTCTTGCCGAGCGAGAGCAGGCCGCGGACGGGGGCGAACGTGTCGTTGCCGACCCGGCCGTCCCACACCAGGCCCCACAGCGCGGCCAGCACCGCGGGGCCGCGGGCCAGGTCGGCCGGGTCGCGGTGCGGGTCGGGCCCGCCCGCCCCGCCTGCGCCACCCGCGTCGCCGTCGTCGCCCGCCGCCTGCGTCGCCCGCACCCGCTCCACGAGCTGGGGGAAGAACCAGGCCCCGCCGCCGGCGAGCACCTCGAGCACGGCCGCGCGCAGGGCGGCGTCGGCCGGTGTCTCCTCCGCGGGCTCGGGCAGGCGCAGCGTGAGGTCCACGGCGTCGGCGGGGTGCAGGGCCACCCAGCCGTCGTTGCCGGTGGCCTCCCCGACGCCCGACCACACGTACTCGCCCGTGGCCAGCAGCTCGTCGAGCAGGGCGGGGGCGTAGTCCCGCACGCGGGCGGGCAGCACGAGGGACTCCCACGCGCTCGCGGGCAGGGGCGTGCCGGCCAGCTGGTCCAGGACGGTGGCCACCCCGTCCACGCCCTCGAGCGTGGCCGGCGGCCGCCAGGCCCCGTCGCGCCCCGTCCGCGGCCGCAGGTGCTGCCAGTCGGCGAGGAACCGGGCGTAGGCGGCCTGGTCCACCGGCTCGACCTCGGCGCGCAGCGCGGCGAGGGAGCGCATGCGGATCCGCCGCAGCACCTCGGCGTCGCACCACTCGGCGTCCAGGCCGGCGGCCCCGGGGGTGCCCTCCGGCCGGAACGCGCCCGTGCTCACGCGGCGCTCGGTGGCCAGACGCTGCAGCACCGAGAGCACGACGGCGCCGCCCAGTCCCAGCGCGGCCCCCGCCTCGGCGGCGGTGAAGGGGCCGTGGGTGCGGGCGTAGCGGCCCACGAGGTCCCCGAGCGGGTCGTCGACCGGGTCGAGGAATGCGGTGGGCACTCCGTGCGGGATCGGCGTGCCGAGCGCGTCCCGCAGGCGGGCGGCGTCCTCGACGGCGGCGAACCGCTCGACCCCGTCCTGGCGCAGGCGGAACGCGCGGCCGGCGCGCTCGAGCTCCGCCAGCATCCCGGCGACGGCGTCCTCGTCCGCGGCCTCCTCCGCCTCCCCCTCCCCCTCGGCCCGTGTGCGCCGCGCGGCCTCCGCCGCGGACAGCGGGCCCAGCAGGCGCAGCAGGTCCGCCACGCCCTCGACCCCGCGGGCGCGCCGGTCGGGCGCGAGCCGCTGCAGCTGGGCCTCGACCTCCGCGATGACCCCGGCGTCGAGCAGCTCGCGCAGCTCCTCCGTGCCCAGCAGCTCGGACAGCAGTGCCGGGTCGAGGGAGAGCGCGGCGGCGCGGCGCTCGGCCAGCGGGGAGTCGCCCTCGTAGATGAACTGGGCGATGTAGCCGAACAGGATGGACTGGCTGAACGGCGAGGGCGCCGTCGTCGTGACCTCCACGAGCCGGACGGCCCGCGAGGACACCCGCCCCGCGAGCTCCTTGAGCGCAGGGAGGTCGTAGACGTCCTGGAGCACCTCGCGCACGGTCTCCAGGATCACGGGGAACCGCGGGTGCTTCCGCGCCACGTCCAGCAGCTGCGCGGACCGCTGCCGCTGCTGCCACAGGGGGGTCCGCCGCCCGGGGTCACGGCGCGGCAGCAGCAGGGACCGGGCCGCGTTCTCCCGGAACCGGGCCGCGAACAGCGCAGACCCGCCGACCTCCGCCGTGACGATCTCGTCCAGCTCCTCGGCCGTGAACTCGAACAGCTCCGCGCCCGGCGGCTCCGCGTCCATCAGCGGGATGCGCAGCACGATCCCGTCGTCGGCCGCCATCGCCGCGCCCGAGCCGGTCTCCAGCCCGTACCGCTGCGCCAGCCGCGCCCCCACCGCGAGCGCCCACGGGGCGTGCACCGCCATGCCGTAGGGGGAGTGCAGCACCACGCGCCAGTCGCCGAGCTCGTCCGTGAACCGCTCCACCACGAGCGTCTGCTCGGTGGGCAGCACCCCGGTGGCCTCGCGCTGGTCCTTCAGGTAGGCCAGCAGGTTGTCCTGCGCCCACGGGTCCAGGCCCGCGGCGGCCAGGCGGGTGCGGCCGGCCTCGGGGTCCGCGTCCAGCTCGCGGCGGAAGCGCCCGACGGCGTCGCCCAGCTCCGCCGGCCGGCCCGCGGCGTCGCCCCGCCAGAACGGGAGCTTGCCGGGCTGCCCGTAGGCGGGCAGCACCAGGACGCGGTCCGCGGTGATGTCCACGATGCGCCAGCTCGTGGCGCCCAGCAGGATGACGTCCCCCACGCGGGACTCGTAGACCATCTCCTCGTCGAGCTCGCCGACCCGGCGCCCGCCGGAGCGGGCCGAGCCCGCGGACGCGGTGCCCGCCGACTCGGCCGTGTCCCCGGCCGCCGCGCCGCCGGGGGTGCCGTCCGCGCCGCCGTCGGAGGCCAGGAACACCCCGAACAGGCCGCGGTCCGGGATGGTGCCGCCCGAGGTGACCGCGAGGCGCTGGGCGCCGGGGCGGGCGGCGAGCGTGCCGTTCTCCCGGTCCCACAGGATGCGCGGGCGCAGCTCGGCGAACTCGTCCGAGGGGTAGCGGCCGGCCAGCAGGTCGAGCACGGACTCGTAGGCGGAGAACGGCAGCGTGGCGAACGGCGCGGACCGGCGCACGAGGTCGAACCACTCCTGTGCGTCCAGGTCCGCGACGGCGACGGCGGCCACGGTCTGCTGGGCGAGGATGTCCAGCGGGTTGGCGGGGATCCGCAGCGACTCGATGCGCCCGGCCGTCATGCGCTCGGCCACGACGGCGGTGTCCACGAGGTCGCCCCGGTGCTTGGGGAAGAACACGCCGCGGGAGACCTCGCCCACCTGGTGGCCGGCGCGGCCCACGCGCTGCAGACCGGAGGCCACCGAGGGCGGCGACTCCACCTGGATCACCTGGTCCACCGCGCCCATGTCGATGCCCAGCTCGAGCGAGCTCGTGGCCACGACGCAGCGGATCTGGCCGGTCTTCAGCGCCTCCTCGACGATGGCGCGCTGCTCCTTGGACACGGAGCCGTGGTGGGCGCGGGCGAAGTCGGAGACGGTGCCCGATCCGGTGCCGGTCTGCCCGGCCACCTGGGCGGGGCCGTGGAAGCCGGTCGGGTCCGGCGTGCGGAAGCCGGGGACGGCGTCCGGGTGCTCGGCCGCGGCGGCCGCCTCGGCGCGGGCCTCCCAGATCTCGTTGAGGCGGCCGGTGAGGCGCTCGGCCAGGCGCCGGGAGTTGGCGAACACGAGTGTGGAGCGCCGCTCGGCCACCAGGTCCACGATCCGCTCCTCGACGTGCGGCCAGATGGACCCGCCCGTCACCGCGCCCTCGTCGCCGAGCCCGCCCGTCGAGGAGCCGGGCCCCAGGTCGTGGGCTGCGGCGGGGGAGGAGAGGTCCGTCAGGTCCGGCACCGGCACCGTGACCGTCAGGTCCCAGCGCTTGGCCGAGGCGGGCCGCACCACCGTCACCGGCTGCGTGCCGCCGAGGAACCGGGCCACCTCGGCGGCCGGCTCGACCGTGGCGGACAGGCCGATCCGCTGCACCGGCGTGTCCAGCAGGGCGTCCAGGCGCTCGAGGGAGACGGCCAGGTGGGCGCCGCGCTTGGTCCCGGCCACGGCGTGCACCTCGTCCACGATCACCGTGCGGACCCCGGCCAGCGCCGCGCGGGCCTGCGAGGTGAGCATGAGGTACAGCGACTCGGGCGTGGTGATGAGGATGTCCGGCGGATCCTGCTGCAGGCGCCGCCGCTCGGCCGCCGGGGTGTCCCCGGAGCGCACACCCACCCGCACGCGCGGCACGGGCCTGCCCTGGTGCGCGGCGGTCTGCGTGATGCCCACCAGCGGGGCCCGCAGGTTCCGCTCCACATCCACGCCGAGCGCCTTCAGCGGCGAGACGTAGAGGACGCGGGTGGCCGCCGTCCCCTCGGCGGCGGGCTCGCGCACGAACGAGTCGAGCGCCCAGAGGAAGGAGGAGAGGGTCTTGCCCGAGCCGGTCGGCGCGATCACCAGCGCGTGCCGCCCCGAGGAGATCGCGTCCCACGCGCCGAGCTGGGCCGGCGTCGGGGCCTCGAACGCGCCCGTGAACCAGGCGCGCGTGGGCTCGGTGAACCGGCCCAGGACGACGTCGGCCGCGGGCGTGGCCGTGCCCGCTGCGGTCTCCGCGGGCCCGCTCATGCGTGGTGGTACGGTCGGCCGGCGGAGATCTCCTGGGCTCGGTAGACCTGCTCCGCCAGGATCAGCCGCACGAGCTGGTGCGGGAAGACGAGCGGGGACAGGGACCAGACGCGGTCCGCGCGGGCGTGGACCCGGGCGTCCACCCCGTACGCGCCTCCGATCACCATCGTCACCGGGGCGCCGACGTCGAACCGGCTCTGCAGGTGCCGCGCCAGACCCGGCGAGTCGAACGCCGTCCCCCGCTCGTCCAGCAGGATCAGGTGCTCGTCCGCGCCGACCGCGCCCAGGATCCGGTCCGACTCCTCCGTGCGCGCCGCCTCCTCCTGCCGCGCGGAGTGCGGCAGCAGACGCCACGAGAGGTCGTAGGGCTTCTTGAGGCGCCGCTCGTAGCGGTCGATCCCGTCGACGACCCACGCCTCATGCTTCTTGCCGATGGCCAGCACCCGAACAGACATGGCCCCATGATCGCACCGGCCGCGGACACGGTACGGGGGTCGGCCCCCGCCGCTCGGTTACGCTCGCCGGGGCGGGGTGCCTGGCTCCGCACCGGAAGGGGGCCCATGACGTCGACCGCACGGTCCGCGCGGGTGTCCCGCCGCGCCGCGCTCGGCCTCGGGGTCGGCGCCCTCGCGGTGGGCGGGGTGGCCGTCGTCACCGACCTGGCCGGCGCGCCCGCCGGGCCGCTGGGCGCCAACGCGACGGCCCTGTACGGCATGCGCAGCTCCACCGGGCACACGTACGCGGCCCTGCCCGGGCGCGCCGGACGCATCGACGTGTACCGGCCGCCGGGCCAGGGCCCGTTCCCGGTCCTCGTGTGGAACGCGGGCTCCGGCTGGCGCAGCGATCGCGGCTACAGCGACGGTGTCGACGTCGCCCGCGGCCTGGTCCCGCACGGCTACGCCGTCGCCGCGTTCTCGGTGCGCAGCTCCAAGCAGGGCACGTTCCCCGCCCAGGTGGAGGACGCGACGGCGGCGGTCCGCTGGGTGCGGCGCAACGCCCCGGGCCTGCAGCTGGACGCGGGGCGGGTGGCCGTGGCCGGCTCGTCGTCGGGCGGTTGGAACGCCCTCATGGCCGGCCTCACGGGCGGACAGGACCTGGACCGGGAGCAGGTGACGCCGCCCGGCCGGGAGGTGCCCGACGGCGGCCACGCGATCCCGGAGGAGGACCGCGTCCAGGCGATCGTGGACTTCTTCGGCCCCACGGACTTCCTGACGATGAACCGCCAGATGCTCCCGGGCGCGTGCGCGGACTACAACCGCGCGAACCGGCTGAAGCACTGCCACCTCGACGACCGCAGCACCAAGTCGGACATGCTGGGGGTGCCGGTCCTGGCCTCGGGCGGCCTGACCCGGCTGGCCTCCCCGATCACACACGTGCGCCCGGACTCGCCGCCCCTGCTGGTCGTCCACGGGCGCAAGGACGTCACGGTCCCGTGGGGGCAGAGCCTCGAGCTGTACCGGGCCGCCGAGGCCGCCGGACTGCGCACCGCGTTCTACTCGGTGGCCGAGGGCGGCCACGACCTGGGCATGATGACCGCGAAGACCCGCAGCGCGGAGGTGCTCCGCAACGGTGTGCCGGCCAGCGCCGTGCACGCCACCATCTCGTGGTCCGCGGTGGCCTCGTTCCTGGACGCCGTCCTGCCGCGCTGAGCCGGCGGCCGGACCCGCCCCGGCATGGCGAAAGCCCGGGAGCACGAGGCTCCCGGGCTTCACATCTGGCGGTGACGGTGGGATTTGAACCCACGGTACGGGGTTACCGTACACAGCATTTCGAGTGCTGCACCTTCGGCCGCTCGGACACGTCACCAGACCAGGACACCCTACCCGAGCCGTGGCGGCGCGCCCAAACCGGCCGCCCGCCGGCGTCGGGCGCGGGCGCGTTCAGTCGCGCTGTGCCGCGAAGAACCCCCGCAGCAGCGCCGCGCTCTCCTCGGAACGGACGCCGGCGCGGACCTGCACCTGGTGGTTGAAGCGGGGGTCGCGGACCACATCCAGCACCGAGCCGCACGCGCCCGCCTTCGGGTCCCACGCCCCGAACACGACGCGCGGGATGCGGGCCAGCAGCAGCGCACCGGCGCACATGGGGCAGGGCTCGAGGGTCACCACGAGGGTGCAGTCCGTCAGGCGCCAGCCGTCGCCCGCCCCGGCGGCGGCCCGCAGCTCCGCCCCGCGGCGCAGCGCGAGGACCTCGGCGTGGGCGGTGGGGTCGTGGTGCTGCTCGCGCTCGTTCCCGACGACGGCCAGGACGGTCCCGTCGCCGGCCACGAGCGCGGCGCCGATCGGCACGTCGCCGGCCGCTCCGGCCGCGCGGGCGGCCCGGAGTGCCAGGCCCATCCACGCGTGCTCCTGCTCGGCCGTGGGCGCGGGGGAGGGGACGGGGGCGGACACGCGGCCAGCCTAGCGGCGGTGTCGGCGCCCCCGCGGGCGCGGGGACGGGCGGAGGGGCACGCGTGGGCGGTACCGTGGGCGCCATGCGCGTCCACATCGTCGACCACCCGCTCGTGGCCCACAAGCTCAGCGTCCTGCGGGACAAGAAGACCCCGTCCATGATCTTCCGGCAGCTCACGGAGGAGCTCGTGATGCTGCTCGCCTACGAGGCGACGCGCGACGTGGCCATGGAGGAGGTGCGGATCGAGACCCCGGTGACCGAGACCACCGGCTTCCGGCTGGCCCGCCCGCGTCCGCTGGTCGTGCCGATCCTGCGCGCGGGGCTCGGGATGCTGGAGGGGATGACCAAGATGGCGCCGTCCGCCGAGGTCGGGTTCCTCGGCATGGCCCGCAATGAGGAGACGCTGGACATCGTCACCTACGCGGAGCGGCTGCCGGCCGACCTGTCCGGGCGTCACGTGTTCGTCCTGGACCCCATGCTGGCCACGGGAGGCACGCTGATCGAGGCCATCCGCTTCCTCTACCAGCGCGGCGCGGCGCGGGTCACGTGCCTCTGCCTGCTCGGAGCGCCCGAGGGCATCGAGCGGTTGGAGGCCTCGCTGGGCGACGTCGAGGTGGACCTGTACCTGGCCGCCGTCGACGAGCGCCTGGACGAGCGGTCCTACATCGTCCCCGGCCTCGGCGACGCCGGCGACCGGCTCTACGGTCTGGCGGAATGACCTGAACGGACCTCCGCGTCCGCCACGAGACGACCACGGCCCCCGCCCCCACCCGGCGGGGGCCGTGGTCGTCTCACGGGAGCGTCTCCGGCGGGGACGTCAAGCGGGGCCGCCAATGTGTCGTCCATCTAGTGGACGTCACGACCCGCTGTGACCCGTCATCATGGCGTCACATGGAAAACCTGGCAGTCTCCTGCATAAATATTCCGCATACTCATTGGTCCTGCGGCGCGCTCCCACCTGTTGAACAATGAGAGAGTCACGCGGGCGAGCCGAGCGACGGCGCGACGCTATTCCGATCCGCGAATAGTGATGTTGAGCACATTCAGGACTCGTTCTCTCAAATAGTGAGACAAAACCGCGAACGTTACTTGCCAGTCCCCTCGGTGAAGTCACATTCTTGTCATGTGACGCCTCGTCCGCCGCACCGACCGAGCGGTGGAGGGGCCATGAGCCGAAAGAGGAGTGGTGGCCATGGGTCAGTCCGCCGGATACGTGCACATCTCCGTCCGCAACGCGCAGCGCCGGGCCGACGGCATGTCCCGCCGAGGCCAGGCCCGCGCAGGCCTGCGCCTGGCCGGTGGCACCGACGCCCCCGACTCCCAGACGGCGCCGACGCCGGTCCTGGCGCCGAACGGCATCCCGGGTCCCCAGGCGGTGGCCCGGGAGAACGAGGCCCGTGGGTTCGTCATCTACGTGGGCATGGACGAGCTGGCCGCCTCGGCCGCCGGCACCTCCCTCACGCGGCTGGCCAACGAGCTGCGCCACTACGTGGAGTCCCTCGTCCCCGGGGCGGAGTCGCACGCCGCCGTCGCCCTGGCCCCCGCCGGCGCGGAGGGCCGCGACATCGAGGTCGTGCGCCAGGTGCTCGGCGACCCGACCGTGCAGGGCGGCACCCGTCCCGACCTGGCGCAGGCGCCGGCCCCCGTGTCCACGCGCCAGCCCGGTGTGCTGATCGACCTGTCCCGGCGCGAGGTGCAGCTGGACGGCGAGTCGCTGAACCTCACCTTCAAGGAGTTCGAGCTCCTGAACTACCTCGTGGAGAACGGCGAGCGCACCGTCGGCCGCGAGGAGCTGCTCGACGCCCTGTGGCGCAACGCCGACGAGGTGCCCAACGAGCGCACCATCGACGTGCACATCCGCCGACTGCGCGCCAAGCTCGGCCGCCTCGCGAACACCGTGCGCACCGTGCGCGGCCAGGGCTACCGCTTCTACCGCCACCCCGAGGTGGTCGTGTGGGCGGCGCCGGAGTACAGCATCTGACCCGCGCCCGCCCGTGTCCGACGACGGCCCCCGCTCACCCGAGCGGGGGCCGTCGCCGTAGCCTGGCCGCATGAGCACCGCCGACGCGAAGACCCTGATCGTCCTCCGGCACGCCAAGGCCGGCTGGCCCGACGCGGCCGACGACCATGCCCGCCCGCTCGCCGAGCGAGGCCACGCCCAGGCGCCCGCCGCCGGCGACTGGCTCCGCGAGCACGACCTCGTCCCGGACGCCGTCGTGTGCTCCGATGCGCTGCGCACCCGTCAGACGTGCGTGTGGGTGTGCGAGCGCCTGGGCGAGCTGGCACCCACGCCCTACCTGGACCCGCGGCTCTACGGCGCCGACGCGGCGCGGGCCCTGGCCGTCGTCAACGAGACGGAGGAGACCACGCGACGGCTGCTGGTGGTGGGCCACATGCCGTGGGTGCAGGAGCTGGGCATGCGGCTGATGAGCCTGGACTCGGACCAGGACGCGGCGCTGCGCATGAGCGAGCACTACCCGACGCTCGGGATGCAGGTGTTCCGGGTGGAGAAGCCGTGGGCCGAGCTCGACGGCCGCGACGCCGCCCTGACGCACTTCGTGGTTCCGGGGCGCTGACCTCCGCGGCGGCGCGCGTGGCAGAGGCGCGCCGACATGACGAAGGCCCCGCTCCAGCAGGAGCGGGGCCTTCCGATCGTGCGCCCAAAGGGATTCGAACCCCTGACCTTCTGTTCCGTAGACAGACGCTCTATCCAGCTGAGCTATGGGCGCATCATCCGATCCGCCGGAGCGGCTCGAACTCGTAGAACACTACAGGACCTCTCCGGCGAAGTGCAAATCGACGGTCTGCGGCGGTCTGTGTCGGGGGTGTGGCGGGGGCGCGGCCATGATAGCCGGGCTCGGGTACCATGGCAGGACCGTGCGGCCACAACGATGTGGTGCGCGCTTCGGCGGTGCACGCATCGGAGTGGACGGGACGGAACGGCCCCGGACCCCAATGGGAGGACTCTCCACCATGGCTGACAACGCCACCACCTCGTTCGCGGATCGCGCCCTGGCGGACGCGCCCACGGACTACGCCCAGCTGCGCGAGTGGGTCGCCCAGATCGCAGAGCTGACGCAGCCGGACTCCGTCCAGTGGGTCGACGGCTCCGAGGAGGAGCGCGACCGCCTCGCGGACGAGCTCGTGGCGGCGGGCACCCTGACCCGCCTGGCCGAGGACAAGTTCCCCAACTCCTTCGCCGCGTTCTCCGATCCCGCCGACGTCGCCCGCGTGGAGGACCGCACCTTCATCTGCTCCGAGAAGGAGGAGGACGCCGGCTTCACCAACAACTGGATGGACCCGGCGAAGATGCACGGCATCCTCGACGACGCGTTCACCGGCGCCATGCGCGGCCGCACCATGTACGTGATCCCGTTCGTGATGGGCCACCTCGACGCCGAGGACCCGAAGTACGGCGTGGAGATCACCGACTCCGCCTACGTGGTCCTGTCGATGCGCATCATGGCCCGCATCGGCCAGGACGTGCTGGACAAGATGTCCCGCGAGCAGGCCTTCTACGTGCCGGCCGTGCACTCCGTGGGCGCCCCGCTGGAGCCGGGCGAGCAGGACGTGCCGTGGCCGTGCAACGAGACCAAGTGGATCGTGCACTTCCCCGAGGAGCGCTCCATCTGGTCCTTCGGCTCCGGCTACGGCGGCAATGCCCTGCTCGGCAAGAAGTGCTACGCGCTGCGCATCGCCTCCGTGATGGCCCGGGACGAGGCCTGGCTCGCCGAGCACATGCTGATCCTCAAGCTGACCAACCCCGAGGGCCGGTCCTACCACATCACCGGCGCCTTCCCGTCGGCCTGCGGCAAGACCAACCTCGCCCTCATCGACCCCACGATCGAGGGCTGGAAGGCCGAGACCCTGGGCGACGACATCACCTGGATCCGCGCCGGCAAGGACGGCGAGTTCCGCGTGATCAACCCGGAGACCGGCTACTTCGGCGTCGCCCCCGGCACCGGCTGGTCCACCAACCCGAACGCCATGCGCGCGATCTCCAAGGGCAACTCCATCTTCACCAACGTCGCCCTCACCGACGACGGCGGCGTGTGGTGGGAGGGCATGACGGACGAGGTCCCCGAGCACCTCACCGACTGGCGCGGCAACGACTGGACGCCCGAGTCCGGCACCCCGGCCGCCCACCCGAACTCCCGGTTCTGCACGCCCATCGAGCAGACGGACATGCTGGCCGACGAGTACCGCGACCCGCGGGGCGTGAAGCTGGACGCCATCCTGTTCGGCGGCCGCCGCAAGACCACCGTGCCGCTGGTGACCGAGGCCTTCGACTGGGAGGACGGCATCCTCAAGGGCGCCACCCTCTCCTCGGAGACCACCGCGGCCGCCGCCGGCGCCGTGGGCGTCGTGCGCCGCGACCCGATGGCCATGCTGCCGTTCCTCGGCTACGACGCCGGCGACTACCTGGCCCACTGGGTCAGGGAGTCCGGCAAGGCCGACCCGGAGAAGCTGCCGCGCATCTACCTGGTCAACTGGTTCCGCCGCAACCGCGACGGCGGCTTCGCCTGGCCCGGCTTCGGCGAGAACTCCCGTGTCCTGAAGTGGATCGTGGAGCGCCTCGAGGGCAAGGCCGAGGCCGAGGAGACCCCGATCGGCCTCGTGCCGGCCGCGGGCTCGCTCGACCTGTCCGGCATCGAGGTGTCGGCCGAGGACCTCGAGGACGCCCTCAAGGTCGACGCCGCGGAGTGGGCCGAGGAGAACGAGCTCATCGAGCAGTGGCTCGGCCGGTTCGGCGAGTCCCTGCCCCAGGCCATCCGCGATCGCTTCGAGGCCCAGAAGCGGCGGTTCGCCCAGGCCTGACCGGCCCGGCCGACCACGACGGCCCCCCACCTCCGCGCTGAGGTGGGGGGCCGTCGTCGCGCCCGGGGTGACGCCGGGGTGGGTGAGCCGCCTCCCACTGCCGCCGGATTTCCCGCGCTCTTGCTCTGACGTGGACGTCCTCTCAGAGTCTCGTTCGGTTTCCTCCCAGGAAACGAGGCGTATAAATGTGCCCGTGCGTGGGCCGTTCCGACCCCGCCGGGCACACCTCATGAAGGAGCACACATGCATCTGCAGCCCAAGGACCTCGAGAAGCTCCTGGTGGTGGTGGCCGCCGACCTGGCGCGCCGTCGCCAGCAGCGCGGCCTCAAGCTGAACCATCCGGAGGCGATCGCGATCATCACCTATGAGCTGATGGAGGGCGCGCGCGACGGCCGCAGCGTCGCCGACCTCATGAGCTGGGGCAGCACCATCCTCACCGTCGACGACGTCCAGGAGGGCGTGGCCGACATGATCTCGATGGTCCAGGTCGAGGCGACCTTCCCCGACGGCACCAAGCTCGTCACCGTCCACGACCCCATCCGCTGAACCGGACCCAGGAGGAGACCATGAAGCCCGGAGAGTACGTCCTCGCCGACGCCCCCGTCGTCTGCAACCCCGGCCGTGAGGCCGTCGAGCTGTCCGTCACCAACCGGGGCGACCGCCCCGTGCAGGTCGGCTCGCACTTCCACTTCGCCGAGGCCAACCGCGCCCTCGACTTCGACCGTCAGGCCGCCCTCGGCTGCCGCCTGGACATCCCGGCCGGCACCGCCGTGCGGCTCGAGCCCGGCGACGAGACCACCGTCAAGCTCATCCCCCTCGGCGGCGACCGCGTCGTCTACGGCTTCCGGGACATGGTCGACGGTTCGCTCGACCCCCACGAGGCAGCCGGCCTCCACGCCGCGCCCGCCGCTCCCGCCATCCCGGCCCGTCACGAGTCCGCCGCGGGCGACGCCCCGTCGCCGCTGAAGGAACGCGCCGGCTTCGACAACGAGACCCGCTGAGTCCGCAGAGAGGACACACACCATGAGCTTCGAGATCAGCCGCGAGCAGTATGCGAGCCTCTACGGACCCACCACCGGCGACGCGATCCGCCTGGCGGACACCGAGCTGTTCGCCGTCGTCGAGGAGGACCTGACCACGCCCGGCGAGGAGGCCGTCTTCGGCGGCGGCAAGGTCATCCGCGACGGGATGGGCCAGAACAGCCAGCTCGTCCGCGACGTCGGCGTCCCCGACCTGGTGATCACCAACGTCGTGGTCATCGACTGGACCGGCATCTACAAGGCCGACATCGCCGTGCGCGACGCGCACATCGTGGCCATCGGCAAGGCCGGCAACCCACACACCATGGACGGCGTAGACATCGTGATCGGGGTGGCCACCGACGTCATCTCCGGCGAGGGCAAGATCCTCACCGCCGGCGGCATCGATACCCACGTGCACTTCATCAGCCCGGACCAGATCGAGACCGCGCTCTCCTCCGGTCTGACCACCATGATCGGCGGCGGCACCGGTCCCTCCGAGTCGTCGAAGGCCACCACCATCACCCCCGGCGAGTGGAACATCCACACCATGCTCCGCTCGTTCGAGCACTGGCCCATGAACTTCGGCCTGCTCGGCAAGGGCCACGGCTCCTCCATCTCCCCGATGGCCGAGCAGATCCGTGCCGGCGCCATCGGCCTGAAGGTCCACGAGGACTGGGGCGCCACGCCGTCGTCCATCAACACCGCCCTGCAGGTGGCGGACGAGTACGACGTCCAGGTGGCCATCCACACGGACACCCTCAACGAGTCCGGCTTCGTGGAGGACACCCGCGCCGCGATCGACGGCCGCGTGATCCACACGTTCCACACCGAGGGCGCCGGCGGCGGCCACGCCCCGGACATCATCGAGCTGGCGCAGTACCCGAACATCCTGCCCGCCTCCACCAACCCGACCCTGCCGTACACGACGAACACGGTCGAGGAGCATGTGGACATGCTCATGGTGGCGCATCACCTGAACGCGGACCTGCCGGAGGACGTGGCCTTCGCTGACTCCCGCATCCGCCAGGAGACCATCGCGGCCGAGGACGTCCTGCAGGACATGGGCATCTTCTCCATGACCTCCTCCGACTCCCAGGCGATGGGCCGCGTCGGCGAGGTGCTGATCCGCACGTGGCAGGTCGCGGACTCCATGAAGCGTCAGCGCGGCCCGCTGCCCGAGGACGAGGGCACCGCGGGGGACAACCACCGCATCAAGCGCTACGTGTCGAAGTACACCATCAACCCCGCCATCGCCCACGGCATCGCCGACTCGGTCGGATCCGTAGAGGTCGGCAAGTTCGCCGACCTCGTGCTGTGGGAGCCGCAGTTCTTCGGGGTGAAGCCGGACCTGGTCATCAAGGGCGGGCAGATGGTCTACGGGGTCGTGGGCGACCCCAACGGCTCCATCCCGACGCCACAGCCCCGCTGGTACCGCAGGTCATTCGGCGCGTACGGCCAGGCCGTGCACACCTCTGCCATCACCTTCATGTCCGAGGCGTCCATCCGGGCCGGCGTGCCGCGCGCCCTGGGGCTGCAGAAGACCATCCGCGCCGTGCACGGCATCCGCGACCTCACCAAGGCGGACATGCGCCACAACGGCGAGACGCCCCGCCTCGAGGTGGACCCGGAGACGTACGAGGTCTGCGTGGACGGGGAGCCCGTCACGTGCGAGCCGCAGGACGTCCTGCCCATGGCCCAGCGCTACTTCCTGTTCTGAGAGAGGGGACCGCATGATCGTCACCGAGATCCTCGGCAACGTCCACGACGACGCCGGCGCCGCCCTGGTGGGCGACCGCCACCGGGAGCAGGTGCACCTCGAGGGCTCCGCCCTCGTCAAGCGCATCCAGCGGCTGCGCACCGACCACGGCAATGAGTACGGGCTGCGTCTGCCCGCCGGGTCCCCGGACCTGCGGGACGGCGACATCCTGACCGTCGACGACGAGGGCGAGCGCGGCAACGCCGTGATCGTGCGCGTGCTGTCCACGGACGTGCTGGTGATCTCGGCGCGATCGCTGCGCGAGATGGCGTTCGTGGCGCACAGCCTGGGCAACCGGCACCTGCCGGCCCAGTTCTTCGACGCGGACGGGCCCTTCGGCCGGGACGCGATGGTGGTGCAGTACGACCACACCGTCGAGGACTTCCTGCGCGCCCACGACGTGCCCCACGAGCGGCAGGAACGCGTCATGGACGTGCCCTTCCGCCATGCCGAGCACACCCACTGACATGGCCGGGACCACCTCCACGGCGGCGCCGGGCGTCCCGTCCGGCGTCGCCCTCCTGGGGATGCTGCAGCTGACGGACTCCGCGCTGCCCACGGGCGCCTTCAGCCACTCCCTGGGCCTGGAGACCTACATGAGCGACGGCCGGGTCGAGGGCGAGGAGGACTTCGCCGCCTGGCTGGAGATGTTCGTGGAGCAGCAGCTCACGTTCACGGACGCGCTGGCGGTCCGCCTGGTCTACGCGGCGGAGGACTTCGACTCCGTCGCGGACCTGGACGAGCTCGTCACCGCGCAGGCGCTCCCCGCCCAGATCCGCGAGGCGGGGCGCACGATGGGGCGGCGACTGCTGCGCATCGGCGCCCCCGCCTACCCGGGGGACTGGGTCCGCCGCTACCACGAGGGGGTCGAGGCGGGCACGCTCGACGCCCACCAGGCCCTCGTCTGGGGCGTCATCGCCCGGGAGATCGGGGTGCCCGTCGAGGAGGCGGTGGCCGCGCACCTGTACGCCTCCGTCATGTCGCTGACGCAGAACGCCGTCCGCGGCATCCCGCTGGGCCAGGACGCGGGCCAGCGGGTCGTCCGCCGGGCCCAGGAGTGGGTCCTGCGGGCCGTCGAGGTCTCCCGTGGCCTCCACCCCGACGACCTCGGGGCCATCGCCCCGGGGCTGGAGATCGCCCAGATGCGGCACGAGCGGCAGCGCGCCCGCATGTTCATGAGCTGAGCGGCCCGCGCACCACACCGGGCCGGCCGTGCCCCGCGCGGGGCCGGCCCGGCACCACCGACACACACAGAAGGAGAACACCATGGATCCCGTGATCATCGGCATCGGAGGCCCCGTGGGGGCCGGCAAGACCCAGCTCGTGGAGCGCCTCACCCGCGCGATGAGCGAGGAGATCTCGATGGCCGCCATCACCAACGACATCTACACGATCGAGGACGCCAAGATCCTCTCCCGCACCTCGGTGCTCCCGGAGGAGCGGATCGTGGGCATCGAGACGGGCGGCTGCCCCCACACCGCCATCCGCGAGGACACCTCCATGAACGAGGCGGCCATCGAGCAGCTCAAGGCCCGTTTCCCGGACCTGCAGGTGATCTTCGTGGAGTCCGGCGGCGACAACCTCTCGGCGACCTTCAGCCCGGAGCTCGTCGACTTCTCGATCTACATCATCGACGTCGCCCAGGGTGAGAAGATCCCGCGCAAGGCCGGCCAGGGCATGATCAAGTCGGACCTGTTCATCGTCAACAAGACGGACCTGGCCCCGTACGTGGGCGCCGACCTGTCCGTCATGGAGTCCGACTCGAAGGTGTTCCGCAAGGACCGCCCGTTCGCCTTCACGAACCTCAAGACCGACGAGGGCCTGGACGTCGTCATGGACTGGATCCGCAACGACGTGCTGATGGCAGACCTTGGCTGAGGGCCTCACCGGCGAGCTGCGCCTGCGCGTCGCCGTCCGCGGCGGCCGCTCCGTGGCCGCCCGGCAGTTCCACCAGGGGGCGCTGCGCGTGCTGCGCCCCCATTACCTGGACCGGTCCGGGCAGGTCTCCTACACCGTGATCAACCCCGGCGGCGCCTACTTCGGCGCCGACCGGTACGGGATCGAGGTCGACGTCGAGGAGGATGCCTCCCTGCTGCTGACCACGCAGTCCGCCACGAAGGTCTACCGCACCCCGCAGGGCCCCGCCCGGCAGGACATGACCCTGCGGCTGGGACCCGGTGCCGTCCTCGAGTACGTGCCCGACCAGCTGATCGTGTACCGGGGCGGGTCCTATCTGCAGGACACCCGCGTGGTGATGGACCCCTCCGCCTCCGTGCTGCTGGCCGAGGTGATCACCCCCGGGTGGTCGCCCACCGCCGAGCCGTTCCGCTACGACCGGCTCGGCATGCGCACGGAGGTGACCGTCGATCCCGGCGGGGACCCCCGCCGGCTCGTCGTGGACCAGCTCCGGCTCCACCCCGCGGAGGGTCAGGGCCTGACCGGGATGGGCATGCTCGAGGGCCACTCCCACACCGGGCAGCTGCTGGTCGCTGACCGTCGGCTGGACGCGGACCTCGTCGCCGAGCTCACGGAGGTCGTCGACGCCTCGGACACGGTCTCCGGCATCACCCGGGCGGGCACGGGCCGCGCCCACGGGGTGGACTGCGTGAGCGTGCGCTCCCTCGCCGCCTCCACCGCCCGCATCACCGCCCTGCACCACGCGCTCGCGGACCTGCTCCGTGCCCGCTGGCGGGACCAGTCCCCGCTCGCCCTGCGCAAGTACTGACCCACCCCATCCGTGCCCGCCGAGGAGGAGGACCCCCTATGAGCCATGCCGTCCCGACCGCCGTGACGCCCCACAGCACAGCCGCCCCAGAGCGACCGCTCCGGGTGCGGGTGGCGGCCGTCTACGCAGTGGTGGTGGCGCTCCACGTCCTCGCCGCGGCGCTGCTGCTGGGCGGGTACGGCGGAGCGTCGCCCTCGCCCGTGCTCCTGGCCGCGCTCGTCACCGCCTACGGGGCGGGGCTCAAGCACAGCTACGACTGGGACCACATCTCCGCGATCGACAACTCGACGCGCAAGTTCGTCTCCGAGGGCGGCAGCCCGGCCGGCGTGGGCCTGGCGTTCAGCCTGGGCCACTCCCTCGTGGTGACGCTCGCGGCGGTCCTGGCCGTCGCCGGGGCGGGGCTCATGCAGGGGGCCTTCGCCGATGGGTCGCCGGCGAACCGGGTGCTCGGACTGATCGGCACCGGCGTGTCCGGTGGCTACCTGCTGCTGCTCGGCGTGTACAACGGCGTCTCGGCGCTGCGGCTGCGCCGGGCGTCCGCAGTACGGCGTCCGGGCCCGGCGGAGGAGCCCACGGGTCTGGTCACGCGCCTCCTGCGGGCCCCGCTGCGCCGTGTGCGCTCCCCGCGGGACATCTTCGTCATCGGGTTCCTCTTCGGCCTGGGCTTCGACACGGCCACGACCATCGGCCTGCTGCTGCTGGCCGTGTCCGTCTCCGCCGCCGGCATCCCCCTGGTGACCCTGCTGGCGCTGCCGGTGGCGTTCACCGCCGCCATGACGCTCTGCGACACCACCAACGGGCTGGGCATGATGCGGCTCTACTCGAGCGCTCTGCAGCAGTCCGAGCGCCGACGCCGCTTCAACCTCGTCGTCACCTCCGTGTCCGCGGTCTCGGCCCTGTTCATCGCGGTGCTCACCCTCGGCGCGTTCGTCCATGAGCTGCTGGGTCTGACGGACCCGGTGACGACCTGGCTGGCGGAGGTGGACCTCGGCCACGCGGGACTGGCGCTCGTCGGCGTCTTCGCTCTCATCTGGCTGTGCGCCGCCCTGCTCGAGCACCGGCACGGCCGGGTCCGCCCCGTGGGGGATGCGGCATGACGACGTCGACCACGGCCCCGTCCCGATCCCCCCGTGCGCCGCGTCCCCTCGGGACGGCCCTCCGCACGGTGCTGCGCGGGGTGTCCCAGATCTTCTTTCTGGAGAACTCCCTGAGCGGCGCGCTGATCCTGGGTGCCCTGGCGCTGATGCACCCCTGGGCGGCGGTGACGACGGCACTGGGCTCCGCCATGCAGGCGCTGTGCTCGGCCGTCCGGCACCCCGACGAGACCGAGGACGACCTGCGGGCCCGGGCGGTCGTGCTCGGCGACGAGGCGCGGCACGGGATCATGGGCTACAACGGCGCGCTCGTGGGGGCCGCCGCGGCGCTCGTCTTCGCGCCCACCCCCCTCACAGCCGTGCTGGCCACGGTGGTCGGCGCCGCGGCCTGCGTCCCCGTGCACGTGCTCGTGGCCCGGCTCTTCGCGACCCGGCCCCTGCGCTCCGCGGGACTCCCGGTGTCCACCGCCCCGTTCTGCCTGACCGCGGGCATGCTGACCCTCCTCACGGCCGACCTCGCCGGGCCCTCCGCCCCGCTGACCTCATCCGGGTCCCCGTGGCCCGGTCTCGGCCTGGGACTGCTCAACAGCTTCGCGGAGGTGGTCCTGGCGGACGGCGCCCTCCCGGGCGCGCTGATCCTGGCGGCCCTCTTCGTGGGGTCCTGGCGGGTGGGGCTCTACGGGCTGTTCGGCGCGGTGGCCTCCTTCGCCGCGGCCCGTCTCATCGTGGGGCACGAGCTCACGGACGTGTCCACGGGCCTGTGGGGGTACAGCTCCGTGCTCGTCGCCATCGCGCTCGGCGCGGTGGTCCAGGGGCTCGGCGGCTGGCGACGGCGGGTGCCGCTCGTCGTCGTCGGCGTGGCGCTGAGCCTGGCCTTCCAGCACGTGCTGGTGGAGACCGCGATCCCGGTGTTCACCTGGCCTTTCCTGCTGGGCATGTGGGCCACGCTGCTGCTGGTCGCCGGGGCGCGGCGGGCGGCCGGCCGGGGCTGAGACCCGACGTCCGGAGGAGGGCCGGATCAGGCGGCGAGCCAGAGGTCCGGGCCGAAGATCTCGTAGCGGATGGACGTCGCGGGCACGCCGGCGTCGATCAGCTTCGAGCGGGTGGACTGCATGAACGCGAGCGGGCCGCACAGGATGTAGTGCCCGTCGCGGGGCAGTTCGACGTCGTCGAAGTGCATCACACCCTCGACGGTCGTGACGCCCTCGGGGTCCTGCTCCGGCCGCACCCCGAGGAAGAGGCGGGCGTCGCCGTGCGGCAGCGCCGCCAGGGACTCCGTCACCTGTTCGCGCAGGGCCACCGCCTCCCAGGACGCGTCGCCGTGGAAGAGGAGGACCTGGCGGTCCGAGCCCTGCTGGGCGAGGGCGTCCAGGATCGCGGCGGCCGGGGTGATGCCGATGCCGGCGGTCGCCAGGACCAGGGGAGCGGTGGAGTCCTCGTCCTCGAGGGTGATGTCGCCGTAGGGGTTGGACAGCTCGATGACGTCGCCGACCTCCACGTTCTGGATGAGCATGGGCGAGACCTCGCCGCCCTCGTCCAGCTTCACGGTGATGACACGTTCGGTGGTGGACTCGGCCTTCTCGGAGAGGGAGTACTGGCGGCACTGGCGCAGGCCGTCCTCGACCTTCAGGCGCACGGACACGTAGCCGCCGGCCCTGCCGCGGGACTGCGGGGTGTCGTCGGCCGGCTCGAAGCGGAAGGTGACGGCCGCGTTGCCGGTGGGCTCCTTCGCGACGACCTTCCAGTCCGTCCACATCCTGTCGTTGGCCTGCTGGGCGTAGAGGCCCTTCTCGATCTTGATGAGGGCGTCGGCCATGAGCCAGTAGACCTCGGTCCAGGCGTCGGCCACCGCGGGGGTGACGGCGTCGCCGAGCACCTCGCCGATGGCCCAGAAGAGGTTCTCGTAGACGATCGGGTACTGCTCCTCGACGATGCCGAGGGCGGTGTGCTTGTGGGCGATGCGGGACAGGACGGCCTCGGGCAGGGTGCCCGGGTTCTCGAGCAGGTGCACCGCGAACTTCACGATGGATCCGGCGAGGGCCTGGGCCTGCTCGCCGTTGCGCTGGTTGGCGCGGGAGAAGACGCCGTCGAGGAGCTCGGGGTGGGCCTCGAACATGTGGGCGTAGAACAGGGGCGTGATCTCCGGCATGTGCTCGGCGACGACGGCGGCGGTGGCCTCGATGACGGGGCGGGACTTCTCGGACAGCACGGGGGTCTCCGTCTCCTCGGTGGGGAATCTTGCGCTGATTTTGCCAGATTACACCCGGCCGTCGCCGCCGGGAACTCGCCCCCGGCCCGTTCCGTCAGCGCGCCACGGGGATCTCCGGCAGGCCCAGCAGCACGGGCCCGCCGACAGGCCCGGCGCTCACCAGATCCCGGATCCGCACGGTGTCGAGCTCGGCGAGGAAGGCCTCGCGTGCGCGGTGCAGGGCGCCGCGCAGGCGGCAGTCGCCGGCGTAGGGGCACGCCACCCCGGAGTCGCGCCCGGCGCAGTCGATCACCTCGTCGCGGCTGCTCAGCGAGCGCACGAGCTCGCCCACACGCTGGTCCAGACCGGCCGCGGCGATCATGGCCCCGCCGTGCCGACCGCGCAGCACCTCGATGGTCCCGCGGCGACGCAGCTCGGCGACCGCCTTGATCACGTGGTTGTAGGGCACCTGGATCCGGTCCGCGATCTGCTGGCTGGTGAGCCGTTCGCCCTCGGCGGCCGCGAGCGTCATCAGCACCCGCAGGCAGACGTCGGTGTAGGCGCTCAGCTTCATCCCCCCATCATCCCACCGGTGCACGGCCCCGCCGCGCCTGCGGTGTCCGGGCCGGTTGGCATACTGACGCCATGGACGCCACCTCGCACCCCGACGCCGGCCCCCGCCTCCCCGAGACCTCCGCGCCGGGGGGCGACGCCGCGCTGCACGAGGAGGCCCTGGCCGTCCTGCGTCGGCTCGTGGACCGGCCGGACGCGCGATTCAAGGACGGGCAGTTCGAGGCGATCGAGGCGCTCGTGGCCCACCGCCGCCGCGCCCTGGTGGTGCAGCGCACCGGCTGGGGCAAGTCCGCCGTGTACTTCGTGGCCTCCCTCCTGCTGCGCGCCCGCGGCGCGGGGCCCACGCTGATCGTCTCCCCGCTGCTCGCGCTCATGCGGGACCAGGTCGCGGCCGCCGCCCGGGCGGGCGTGCGCGCGGTGTCCGTGAGCTCGGCGAACGCCACGGAGTGGGACGAGGTCCGGGCCCGGCTCGCGGCGGACGAGGTGGACGTGCTGCTGATCTCGCCCGAGCGCCTCACGAACCCCCGGTTCCGGGACGAGCAGCTGCCGGACCTCGTGGCGCGCATGGGCCTGCTCGTGGTGGACGAGGCCCACTGCATCTCCGACTGGGGCCACGACTTCCGGCCGGACTACCGCCGCATCCGGGACCTGATCGGGCTGCTTCCCGCCGAGGGGCCGCGCGCGGTGCCCGTGCTGGCCACCACCGCCACGGCCAACGCCCGTGTGGTGGCGGACGTGGTGGAGCAGCTCGGCGTCGCCTCCGAGCAGGACGTGTTCGTGCTCCGCGGCCCCCTGGCCCGCGCCTCGCTGCGCCTGGGCGTGCTGCGCATGCCCAGCCCGGCCGCGCGCCTGGCCTGGCTCCTCGACCACCTCGGGGACCTGCCGGGCTCCGGGATCGTCTACGCCCTCACCGTCTCCGCCGCCGAGGACACGGCGCGCGCCCTGCGCGAGGCGGGGCACGAGGTGGTCGCCTACACGGGCCGCACGGACCCGGAGCGTCGCGCCGAGATCGAGGAGGACCTCAAGGCCAACCGGGTGAAGGCCGTCGTGGCCACCTCGGCGCTCGGCATGGGCTTCGACAAGCCGGACCTGACGTTCGTGGTGCACCTCGGTGCGCCGGGCTCGCCCGTGGCGTACTACCAGCAGGTCGGCCGCGCCGGCCGCGGGACGGACCACGCGGACGTGCTCCTGCTGCCCGGGCCCGAGGACCGTCGCATCTGGGAGTACTTCGCCACCGCCTCCATGCCGGACGAGGAGCAGGCGCGCGCCGTGCTGGGGGCGCTCGCGGACCACGGCGGGGCCCTCTCCGTGGCGGCGCTCGAGCCGGCCGTGCGGATCAAGCGCACCTCCCTGGAGCTGCTGCTCAAGGTCCTCGCCGTGGACGGGGCGGTCGAGCGGGTGGGCGGCGGCTGGCGCGCCACCGGGCGGGAGTGGACGTACGACGCCGAGCGGTACGCCCGCGTGGCCGAGGCCCGCCGGGCCGAGGAGCGGCTCATGCTCGACTACCAGACCACGGACCGGTGCCGCATGGAGTTCCTGGCCCGCACCCTGGACGACCCCACCGCCGCGCCGTGCGGCCGCTGCGACGTCTGCGCCGGCCCCTGGTACCCGACGGGATCGGACGGGGCGGCGCGTGAGCGCGCGGAGGCCGCCCTGCGCCGCACCGGTGTGCCGATCGAGCCCCGTCGCATGTGGCCCTCGGGCATGGACCGGCTGGGCGTGCCCGTCAAGGGGCGCATCGCGTCCGAGTCGCAGGCCGAGGAGGGCCGCGCGCTCGCCCGCCTGACGGACCTCGGGTGGGGCACCGTCCTGCGGGACCTGCTGGACCGGGAGGACGCCCCGGTGCCGGAGGAGGTCCTGCGGGGCGCCGTCGACGTCCTGGCCGGCTGGGGGTGGCGGACGCGGCCGATCGCCGTCGTCGCGATGCCCTCGCGCACCCGCCCGCAGCTGGTGGGGTCGTTCGCCGAGGGGATCGCCCGGATCGGCCGGCTGCCGTTCCTCGGCTCGCTCGAGCACGCGCGCGGCGGCCCCACGGCCGGGCCGGGCGGCAACAGCGCCTACCGGCTCGGGTCCGTGTACGGCCGGTTCGCCGTCCCCGAGGCGATGGCGCAGATGCTGCGCACCGCCCCGGACGCCGGCCGCCACGGCCCCGTGCTGCTGGTCGACGACCTCGTCGACTCGCGGTGGTCGCTCGCCGAGGCTGCGCGGGTGCTGCGCGAGGCCGGCGCCCAGGGGGTGCTGCCGCTCGTCCTGGCCCAGGCCGGATGAGCCGCCGAGGTCAGCGCTCCGCGCGGACGATCGCCAGCACGGCGTCGCGGAGCGCCTCCATGGTGGCGGCCGTGCGGGCCTCGCCGTTGTAGCGCAGGAACGGCTCCGTGTTGGACGGGCGGAGGTTGAACCACCACGTGCCGTCCTGGGCGGCGACCGTGGTGCCGTCCATGCGGGTCACCGTGGTGGCCACCCCGGCGAAGTCCTCGTGCACGGCCTGGCCCTCGCCGACGCCCTCGCCCACGGCGGGGGCGAACTGCGCCACCACCGCGGCCACGGCGGCGTCCTTGTCCTCGACCTGCGAGTTGATCTCGCCGGAGGCCACGTACGGCTCGTACTCCTCGGCCAGCTCGGACAGCGGCTGCTCCTGGCCGCCCAGGGCCGCCAGCACGTGCATGGCCGCGAGCATGCCGGTGTCCGCGTTGAAGAAGTCGCGGAAGTAGTAGTGCGCGGAGTGTTCGCCGCCGAACACGGCGGACTCGGCGGCCATGACCGCCTTGATGAAGGAGTGGCCCACGCGGGTCTCCACGGCCCGGCCCCCGTCGGCCGCCACGAGCTCGGGGACGGCGCGGGAGGTGATCAGGTTGTGGATGACCACGGGGGTCTGCTCGCCGTCGGCCTTCGCGCGGGCGATCTCGCGGCGGGCCACCAGGGCGGTGACCGCGGAGGGGGAGACCGGGGCGCCCTGCTCGTCGATCACGAAGCAGCGGTCGGCGTCGCCGTCGAAGGCCAGGCCGATGTCCGCGCCGTGCTCCACGACGGCGGCCTGCAGGTCCCGCAGGTTCTCCGGCTCCAGCGGGTTGGCCGGGTGGTTCGGGAAGGTGCCGTCCAGCTCGAAGTAGAGCGGCTCGATCTCCAGCGGCAGGGCGGCCAGCTCGGCGTCGCCGAGGACGGCCGGGGTGGTCTTGCCCGCCATGCCGTTGCCCGCGTCCACCACGACCTTCAGGCGGCGCACCCCCGTCAGGTCCACGAGCGAGCGCAGGTATGCGGCGTAGCCGGGGAGGATGTCCTCCTCCGTCACGGTGCCGGCGGTCTCGGCGGCGGGGATCTCACCGGCGTCGAGGTAGGCCTGGGCCGCGTCGCGGATCTCGAACAGCCCGGTGTCCGAGGAGACCGGCACGGCGCCGGCCTGGGCCATCTTCATGCCGTTGTACTCGGCCGGGTTGTGCGAGGCGGTGAACACCACGCCCGCGGCCTGCTTCACGCCCGCCGCGTAGTAGAGCATGTCCGTGGAGATCAGCCCCAGGGTGACGACGTCGGCGCCGCGGCGCGTGGCACCCTCGGCGAAGGCCGTCATGAACGCGGGCGAGGAGGGGCGCATGTCCCCGCCGACCAGCACGGTCTGACCGGCCAGGCCCAGCACGTCCACGAAGGCCGCGCCCACCGCGCGGACGCTCTCCGCCGTGATGGACTCGCCCACGATGCCGCGGACGTCGTACGCCTTGAAGGAGTCGTGCAGGTCGAGGGAGGGGGTCGAGGTAGTCACCCGACCGATCGTAGTGGACAGCCTGGATACAGTGAGGGCGTGCCCCCGACCACTCCGCCCCCGAGCGCGGGGCCCCCGGCCGTCCCGCCGTCGGGACCCGCGCCGGCCGCTCCCGGGGAGCCCGCGTACCGCAGGCTGCTGATCGGGCTGTTCCTGGCCGGGGTGGCCACGTTCGCCCAGCTCTACTCCCCGCAGGGTCTGCTGCCGCTGGTCAGCGACGACCTGGGCGTCCCCGCGGACCGTGCCGCCCTGCTCGTCTCCGCCAGCACACTCGGCCTCGCCCTGTCGGTGGTGCCGTGGTCCGTGGCCGGGGACCGGTGGGGCCGCCGACGCGCCATGGTGGTCTCGATGGTCTCCGCCAGCGCGTGCGCGCTCGCGGGCGTCCTCGCGCCCACGTTCGAGGCCATGCTCGGCCTGCGCCTGCTCGAGGGCATGGCGCACGGGGGCGTCGCGGGACTCGCCGTGGCGCTGCTGGCGGAGGAGGTGGTCCCGCACGCGGTCGCGGCGGCCGCCGGCACCTACATCGCCGGCACCACCCTCGGCGGGCTCTCCGGCCGGCTCCTCGCCCTGCCCGTCGCGGAGGCGTCCTCGTGGCGCGGCGGGATGCTGGCCGTCACCGTGGTCGGGGTGCTGTGCACGGTCGGCTTCCTGGCGATCACGCCGCGTGCCCGACGTTTCACGCCGTCGCCCACCTCCCCGGCGACGCTCGTGCGCATCGTGCGCGGCCACCTGCGCTCGCCGGAGCTCGTCGCCGTCTACCTGCAGGGGGCGCTGCTGATGGGCGGGTTCGTGGCGCTGTACAACTTCGTGGGGTACCGCCTGCTCGACCCGCCGTTCTCCTGGACGCCGACGGCGGCCGGCCTCGTCTTCCTCGCCTATCTCGCGGGCACGTGGTCGTCGCCGCGCGCGGGTCGGCTGGCCGCGCGGGTGGGCCGGCTGCCCGTCCTGGCCGGTGCGACGGCGGCCATGGCGGCAGGCGTCGCCCTCACGTCGGTCCCGCATCCGGCGGTGCTGGTGCCCGCCCTCGTGCTCGTGACGGGCGCGTTCTTCGCCGCCCACGCCGTGGCCTCCGCGTGGTCTGGGACGGCCGCCCCCACGGGCCGCGCCCAGTCGACCTCCCTGTACAACTTCGCGTACTACGCCGGCTCGAGCCTCTTCGGCTGGCTGGGCGGCGTGTTCCACGAGTCCCACGGGTGGCCGGGGACGGTGCTGATGGTCCTGGCCCTGGTGCTGACCGCCCTGGCGAGCGCCGTCGTCGTGCTGCGCGGGCGCGGGACGGCCCCGGCGCGCTGAGCCGGGGCCGTCGTCGGGGCGGGTGTCAGTGGGTCGACCCGCCGGTCACCAGCCGAGGGCCTCGGCATCCGTGCCGGTGGCGGACCGGGCCTGGTCGCGCCAGGCGGCGAGGACCTCCGGGTCCTGCAGCTCGAGCCACGCGATCATCTGCTGGTAGGTCACGCAGTAGGTGTCCTCCTCGACGCAGACCTCCCGCATGACCTTCTCCACAGCCGGGTTGAACGCGTTGAGACCCCAGTCGTTGAAGTGGTTGCCGAAGACCAGCGGGGCGCGGTTGCCCGCGAACGCCGAGTCGTACATGTAGCGGTAGGTGCGGTACTGGAAGTCGGTGAGTCGGGCGACGTCCTCCGGGATGTCCTTGCCGCCGTTGCCGGAGATCCAGAAGTTGTAGTCCATCGCCATCACGAACGGGCTGGCCGCGTCCTTCTCGGCGAGCACGGGGGACCAGGTCATCGGCATCTCGAACTCCCAGATCCCGTCCTCCTGGTAGGGCCAGGCGACGCCGGAGGCGGCCGCGGCACGCGACGTGTCGTACTCGAGTCCGTTGTCCTTCCACATCGGGACGAGCTGGTCCCACTCCCCGTCGAGGCAGGGCAGACGTCCGCCCTTGACGTCGTCGGGGGTGACCTCCAGCGCCGGCAGGGAGCTGCCCGGGTTGTAGGCGCCGGGGTCGGAGAGGATGTCCGTGAACGAGCCGTACTCCTGCTTCCATTCGGCCGTGGACCACTGGTCTGCGCCGTACCTCGTGGGCGCGCACAGGTGACCCGCGTAGTGGGTGCCGATCTCGTGGCCGGCGGCGTGGGCCGTGTTGATGTTCTCGATGCGCTGCGCCACCTCGGCCTCGTCGCCGCCGAACTCCGTGCCCACGTAGCCGGGCTCGTTGCCGGGCGCCGTGTAGTTCTCCCGGTTGGCGGTCTCGATGAGGTTGATCGCGGACTGGAACACCGTGAACTTCGCGTCGGAGTCCGCGGCCGCGTCCAGGAAGGTCTTCCAGCGCGCGTCCTGACGGCCGCCGTCGAAGGAGAAGAGGACGAACTGCGGCGGGCGCTCCTCCGCCGTGAAGGCCCGCATCGGCACGCCCTCATGGGAGCGGGCGGCCAGGGGGACCGCGGGGTCCGCGGCGGCCGACGGCGAGCCCCCACCGGACGACGCCGCAGCCGGCGAGGAGGCCGCATCCGAGGACCGTCCCTGCGACGACGAGGCCTCCGATCCGTCCGCAGATGCGGGCGACGAGACGGCAGCGTCCGTGGCGCCCGAGGACCCGGCCGTCGTCCCCTCGTCCCCCTGCGGGGCGGCACAGCCGGCCAGCACGAGGGCGAGCGCCACCGACGTCCCCCACCAGCGGCGTCGCCGGGGCGAGGGGGTGTCGACGGTGCGGGCGGACGGGCGGGGGAAGGACATGCGGTCTCCTGGCTCGGTCGAGTGGCGGGCGGAGTGTCTCCTCCATGGCCGCCGTGACCAGACACGGAGAACTCCATTTTCTACCGTAGGCGAGGCCCTCGGTGGCTCTGGAGCCCTGGCAGAACTGTGACCAGGTTGTGATGTGGCGCCGCGGCCGCCGGCATGGCCCTCGCGGGCCACACCTAGACTGGAGGCATGGAATATCTCGTCCCTGTCCTCGCGGTGGTCGTCATCGGCGCCCTCGCGTTCGCCGCCGCCCGGTGGATGTCGGCCGGTCGAGCGCGTCAGGCGGCGGACCAGCGCACGCCGTCCGGTCGCGGGCTGGACATCGGACCGGAGCGGGCGCGTCTGGCGGCGGGGCTGCTGGACGAGGACGCCCATCGGCGCGTGTACGGGCACATCGCCCAGAGCCGCGTGATGGAGGCCGTGCGCGACTACCGCGCCCACACGGGACGCGGCCTGAAGGACGCCGTCATGGACGTGCAGTCCCTCGCCGTGCATCCGCAGGTCTACTCCGAGCCGGTGCAGGAACCGGACGCCACGTCCGCCGGAGTCGCGGGGCCCGTTCCCGACGACCATGGGGAGCCCCACCGGGACGATGCGGCCCCGGCCGAGACCCCCGGGCCGAAGCGGCCCGGACAGGATTCGAGCGGGCGGGGGGAGCCGGACGCCCAGACGCCCGATCGCGAGACCTCTGACGCCGTGGCCGAGGACGACGCCCGGCAGGACAGCGACCACGCCTCGGCCGCGCCGCGTCCGACGGCGCCGTCCGCCGACGAGTTGACGACCCTGACCGTCCCGGCCGAGTGGACCGCCGCCCCCGCCGAGGAGGAGCTCCCCTTCGAGGTCGAGGTGATGCGGGGGACGGAGTCCGTCCGCCTCTCCTCGCAGGACCTGCCGCCGTGGCTGCGCGACCAGCTCTCCGCCATGGTGCGGGACGGCAACCTCGAGTCCGCCGCCGTCCAGCTGTCCAGCCACTCGGAGCTCTCCGTCCCGGAGGCGTACGAGCTGCTGCGCCGCATGCGCGAGCGTCGCGGGGAGGGCTAGTCACCAGCCGGTCGCCATGTCAGGTCGCCGCGCGCAGACGCGAAGAGGGCCGGAATCGCGTGGATTCCGGCCCTCTCTGGCGGAGACGGGGGGATTTGAACCCCCGGCCCAACTTTCGTCGAGCCCTTCATTAGCAGTGAAGTCCATTCGGCCGCTCTGGCACGTCTCCTCCATCCGGCGCGCCTCGCACGGGGCGACGCGCGGTCAGACCGGTTCAGTTTAGCGCGCCAGGCCAGGGCAGGGCAAAGGAGCGGCGTGCTCACGGACGGATCACCATCGCGCACGAGCGGGGCCCCGGATCCATGGATCCGGGGCCCCGCGTGATCTGTCAGCCGTCCGGCCTGAGGCCGACGCGTCCGTTCAGATCAGATGCGATCCTTGCGGTCGTTGCGGCCGTCGAGGTCGCGATCGGTGGCGTCGCCGTCGACCTTGACGTCCTCGTGGCGGACCTCCTCGGTCACCGTCTCGGTGTCCTGCACCTGGCGCTTGCCCAGGGAGACCTTCTCGGCGTCCACGGTCTTGTTGACGACCGGGGTCTCCTCGTAGGTGGTGACCTCGACGTCGCCGTCGCGGCCGGCGGTGCGGGCCTCGGCGGAGTTCGGGTCGACGGACTCGCGCTCCACCACGACCTCCTCGCGGGTGACGGGCACCTCGACGGTCTCGGTGGTGGTGTAGGCCTGCTTGCGCAGACGGACGCGGCCGGAGGCGCGGCGCTCGGTGCCGACGTTCAGGTGCTCGTCCTTGACGACGACGGAGTCGGCGTCGGTCACGTCGCGGCGGTCACGGTCGGTCACGTCGCGGCGGTCGCCGTCCACGACGGCCTCGTCGCGGCGGTCGGCCACGCCGGCCACGCCCGCAGTGCCAGCCACGCCAGCGGCGCCGGCGTCGGTGCGCACGTCGTCACGACGCACGTCGCCGTCGTGATCCGCGGCGGAGTACTCCATGGAGTAGTACTCGTAGATGCGCTGCTCCTCCTCGGGGGTCAGCGAGCCGTCCGCGTCCACGTTCGGGGCGTCCTTCACGAAGGACTTCTCGAAGGGCACCGTGATGCCGTCGGCGGTGGTCTGGGCCTGCTGCAGCGGGACGAAGGTCTCGCGGGCGCCGAACAGGCCGGTCTTCACCGTGACGAAGGTGGGCTCGTTGGTGACGTCGTCGAGGTAGACCTGACCGACGGAGCCGATCTTGTCGCCGTCGGTGGCGAAGACGGTGGAGTTCTGCAGCTGGTCGAGAGCGTTGCGGTCCATGAGGAATTCTCCTTCTGAATTGGTGTTTTGTTGCCTTACGCTCATTCACAATTCCCCATGGGCCCGAGTGGCGTCAACCATCGGCCCCCCAGATTCCCAATTCCCAGACTTCTCCCAGAATCTCGGTGTGATCCGCATGATTCCGCGGATTCTTCGTCCGGGCCTGCTGTGGATCCTGGGGGATCGGTGGGAGTGTGGCGCATGCGGTCCGCGACCCTTGACGGCCACCGATATTGTGTGGAATACGCGCGCCGCAGGCGTGAAAACGATCCCGAGGAGAGTGGAGGCCCCATGTCCGAGCCCCTGGTGGCCGAGCGCCGCCTCGCAGTGGTGGGAGCCGGCCCCCGCGGCGTCATGCTGCTGGAGCGGATCCTCGCCCGACTCGAGGGCGCGGCCCCGGACGCACACCCCCGGCGGCTGCGCATCGACGTCGTGGACCCCTATCCGCCCGGGCCAGGGCGGGTGTGGCGCACGGACCAGTCCGAGCTGTACCTCATGAACACCCCCGCGTTCTTCCCGACCGCGTGCGCCGCCGACAACCCCGGTCTGCGCCCCTCCACCGCCGCCCAGACCTTCGACCAGTGGCGTCGCGTGCACCCGGAGGCCAGCCTCGGCGTGCGCCGCCACCAGTACCCGGCCCGTGCGGTCTACGGGCGCTACCTCCGGCATCTGTACAAGGACGTCGTCGCCGGGCTGCGCGCCCGTCCCGAGGTCGCCGAGGTCGTCGAGCACCGCGCCGAGGCCACCGCCCTGCACCCCCGGCCCGACGGCGGTGCCCGCCTGGAGCTGCGGGACGCCGACGGTGCGGTCTCCGCGCTCGACGCGGACGCCGTCGTGCTCTGTCTGGGCCATCAGCCTGCGGAGCTCAGCCCCGGCCAGAACCGGATGGCCGCCGCCGCGCGGGGCCGGGACGAGCTGCACTACCAGGGCCCGCAGATCCCCTCGGACGTGGACTGGGAGACCGTGGAGGCCGGGGCGGACGTCCTCGTGCGGGGCATGGGCCTGAACGCGTTCGACCTGCTGGCCCAGCTCACCCAGGGCCGGGGCGGGGTGTACCGCCGCACCGGCGACGGACCCGGCCGGGCCCTGCGGTACGAGCCGTCGGGGGACGAGCCGCGCCTGCACCTGATGTCCCGCCGCGGCATCCCGTACCTGCCCAAGGCCGAGGTGGACGCCTTCGTGCCCCGCGGCGTCACCCTCAGCTACCTCTCCGACGCCGCCGTGGACGCCCTCGCCGCCCGGCACGGGGCCCTGGACCTCGCCGAGCACCTCTGGCCGCTGCTGCACCGCGACGTGGTCCGGCACTACTACGCCACGCTCGTCCGGGCCCAGCCCGAGATCCTCGGCGGCCCCGTCGAGGCGCGCCGGTTCCTCGGGGAGCTCGTCGGCCAGCTCGAGGAGGCCGGCCGCGGCGCCCCCGTGACCTCCGCGCACGCCGAGGAGCTCCTCCAGCGGTACGCCCCCGGCCGCCGCTTCCTCGACATCCTGGCCTATGGGTCCCCGTTCGAGGACGCCGTGTTCGCCTCCCATGAGGACTATCAGCGGGCCGTCGCGGACCTCATGGAGCAGGCCTGCGTGGAGGCCGCCCTCGGGGAGGAGTCCCCGTTCATGATGGCCGTCGGCGCGCTCCATGCCGGCCGACTGCGGATCAAGGCGTGGATCGCCGAGGGCCGGATCGCCGAGGCCTCCCGCATCCGGGACGTCCAGGGCTGGTTCGAGCCGCTGGTCGAGGGCCTCGCCTCCGGCCCGCCCCTGTGGCGCGTCGAGCAGATGCTCGCGGTGCACCGGGCCGGCCTGCTCACCTGGGCCGGCCCCGCGCCCGTGGTCGAGGCCGAGGAACACGCATTCACCGCCCACAGCCCCCAGGTGGGAGCGCAGGACTCGCTGGGGCCCGCCGTCGTCGAGGGGGCCTGGCTGGTGGAGGCGATGATGCCGCCCAACCGCGTGCAGGCCGCCGCCTCCCCGCTGGTCCGTCAGATGCTGGCGGACGGCGTCGCCGCGGCCGGGACGTGGGAGGACGAGGAGGGTGTGCGCGTGCCCGCCACCGGCTTCGACGTCACGGCCCGCCCGTACCGGCTGCGGGCCGCGGACGGCACGGTCCACGCGGACGTGTTCGTGCTGGGCCTGCAGCTCTCGGGCGTGCAGTGGGGCACCGCGATCGCGGCCGAGGCCGGGGCCGATCCGGCCGGACGTGCCCTCTTCCTCGCCGACGCCGACGCCGCCGCGACGGCCGTGCTCGCCGGCTGAGCCCCCACGACGACGGCGGGGCCGTCCGGGTGGCTCCCGGACGGCCCCGCCGTCGTCATGCCGGGTGCGGCGCCCCGCGTCCCGTCAGGGACGGACCGGCCCGCGGCCCTTGCCGGGGTGCTCCGGGCCGTGGCCCTTGCCCGGGTGGTCGCCGCCGTGACCCGGGGTCGCGCCGACGCAGCGCAGCCACTCGCGCACGGAGTTCGCGGGCTTGCCCGGCACGCCGCGCGGATCGGTCACGCCGTCGCAGGTCTCGCCCGGGGAGGGCTCCGGCTCCGGGGTCGGCTCGGTCACGGGCGCGTCGAGCTGGAGGCCCACCAGGATCGGGTTGTGGTCCGAGGACCGCCACTGGTCCGCGGAGTACAGGTCCTCGGCCACGTAGTTGTGGCGCGAGTACTCCAGTGCCACGGATTCGTTCGCGTTGATCATCCAGATGTCCTGGCCGGTGATCGCCGTCGCCGCCGACGGCGAGGCGTAGATCCCGTCCAGGCTGCCGACGGCGCCGCCGAACGCGTAGGAGTACTCGCCCGTGAGCGCACCCTGGGAGACGTACCCGGCCGCCTCGAGCACGCGGATCGGGTCCTCCTTCTCGTAGGCGTTGAAGTCGCCCATGAGCAGGACGCGGTCGGTGCCGGTCTCGGCCTTCATGCGCTCGGCGAAGGCCACGAGGGCCTCGGCCTGGCCCACGCGGTCCGCGTTGTACGCGCCCTGGCCGTCGCCCGCGTCCACGTTGTCCCCGGTCGCACCCGAGCCGCCCTTGGACTTGAAGTGGTTGGTGATCGCCACGAAGTCGGTGCCGGCCGCCCCCTCGGACGTGCCGTCGGCGGCGCGGAACAGCTGGGCCATCGGCTCGCGGGCGTTGTCGAAGTTCGTCTGGTCGTCCAGGATCACCGACTCGCCCACCGGGGTGACCTCGGCCGGCTGGTAGATGAACGCGGAGCGGATGACGTCCTCGTCCGCGAGCGCGGGACGGGTGGCCGGGGAGGCCACGTAGGCCCAGCGCTGCTCGCCGGCCTGCGCGTTGAGGGCCTCCACGAGGTGGGCCAGCGCGTGGTCCCGGTCGAGGCCGAACTTCTCGGAGTTCTCGATCTCCTCGAGCGCGACCACCGAGGTGCCGAGGCCGTTGATCGCGGCCGCGATCTTCTCCTGCTGGCGGGCGAACGCCTCGGAGGTGTAGGCGCCGCGCGGCAGGCAGCCGTTCGTGGTGACGGGGTTGCCGGCGCGGTCGCGGTAGGCGCTGCAGCCGGCCACGTCCTGACCCAGGGTCGTGAAGTAGTTGAGCACGTTGAAGCTGCCGACGGTGACGTTGCCGCCGACCGCCTCGGGGGCGGCCTCGGCCGGGCGGGTGTCCTCGATCGTCACGGGCTGGACGGCGGCCGCCGTGGCATCGGTGAGGTGGCCCAGCGGCTGGAAGGACCACGCGTCGAAGCGCCAGTCGAGGATGACTCCGGTGGTGAACTCCAGGCCCGCGCCCACGCGCACCGGCTGGTCCGCGTCCAGGTACGGCAGCGGGTTCTGGTTGCCCGGCGAGCGCATGAAGTTCGTGGTGGCCCCGTCGTCGAGCACGATCAGCTGCTGCGCGTTGGCGGCCGCGACGGCCTGCGCCTCGGCGCCGGGCCGGGCCACCGACGTCGGATTGTCCAGCGGCTTCGTGCCGGGGACGACGCCGAGGGAGCCGTACTGGTTGAGGGAGTAGTTGTCCGTGACCGTCCAGTCGCCCTGCGGGGCGAGGACCATGCCCTCGAGCGCCTCACGGTCGGCCTCCTCCAGCGGGAACTCCACCGGCGTGGGGGCCACGGCGCCGGGCTCGGCGACCGGCAGCACGCCGCCGGCGGCGACCTTGATCTGCGTGAGGCCGTAGTGCTCGGCCGCTTCGCCCGTGACCTGGACGTGGTCGCCGAGCGTCACGGAGCCGACCGTGTCCGGCGAGTACACGAACACGCCGTCGGAGGCGCCCGGGGTGGCGTCGGGGGTGTCGCCGCCGGTGCCGGCGGTCTGGATGTAGTAGCCGTCGTAGCCGCCCGTGGAGTACACGGCGGTGACGACGCCGGTGGTGGTCACCTGGCGCCCGGCGTACGGGGTGGCCGTGCCGGTGCCCTGGAGCTGGGCGATGGTGATCCGCTCGGCCGGGGTCGGCTGCGGCTCGGGCTCCGGGGTCGGCTCGCCGCCGGTGGCGGCGGCGTTGGTCGGGGTGACCTGGTCGGTGACGGTGAAGTCGGCGCTGTTGTCGTCCGTGTCCACGCCGTTCGTGCGGGTGAGGGACTTCGGGTCCGAGTTGGCCGAGGGGGCGCCGGCAGCCGCTGTTTCGAAGGTGTTCGTGGCTCCGTAGCCGAGCACGTCCGCGACGCCCGGCACCTGGCCGGTCACCACGGAGCCGACCGGCAGGTCCGTCACGGTGCCCGCCTGGCGCGCGAGCACGATCGTGCCCTTGGTGCCCGCGGGGTTGAACGCCCCGCCGGCCACGAGGTCTGCCTGCGGCAGGGCCGCGCCCGCGGTGCCGTTGGAGCCGCCGGAGACCAGGAAGTGGCCCTTCGCGGGCACCGTGCCGGACAGCGCGACCGTGCCCTGGGTCGCGGCCGTGCCGGCGGCGGAGCGGTACTGCAGGGACCAGCCGTCGAGGTTGATCGGCTGGTCGGTGGGGTTGTAGAGCTCCACGAACTTGTGGGTGTACACGGCGTTCGCGGAGCCGCCGTTGGTGTATGCCTCGTTGATGACGAGGGAGTCGCCGGCCGGGCTGGCCTGGGAGGGCAGGGCCACGGCGGGGGCGAGCAGGGCCAGGGCGGCGGTGGTCACCGCGGTGCGCGCGGCGAAGCGGGGCAGGGGGGTCATGTCGTCCTCGGTCTCGTTCTCGATGGGTCAGCGCGGCAGGCCCGCGGCGGTCAGCCAGGCATGGGCGGAGAAGACGGGGTGCGTGGCGGCGCCGCGCTGCACGCCGCGGCCCTTGCCCGGGTGGTCCTCGCCCTTCACGCGGCCCTTGCCCGGGTGGTCGGCGCCCTTGTCATGGCCCTTGCCATGACCCTTGCCCGGGTGGGTCGGGGCGGGCTGCTCCGGCTCGGTGGGGGACGGGGCCGCGGTGACCTCGAGGGCATGGCGCACCACGGTCGTGCTGCCGTCGGCGTAGCGCACGGTCATCACGAGCTCGCCCGTGCCCGCGGCGGCGGGGGCGGTGATCCCGGAGAGCGTGACGGTCTCGGAGCCCGCGGGGACGGCCACGGTGCCCAGGGCGGTCTCGGTGCCGTCGGCCGTGCGGAAGGCGACGTCGACCGCGGTCGCCGCGGGGGCGCCGTCGGAGTCCACCACGAGGTCCCCGAGGGTCAGGCCGACGGCCTGCCCGGCCTCGACCGAGGCGGGGGCGTCGGTGACCGGCACGCCGTTCTTGCCGAAGTCCGGGGCGACGGCGCCGTGGGCCGCGTCCTGGGCGCGGGCGTAGTCCGTGATCGCCTGGGAGTCCAGCAGGCCCATGTTCACGAAGTTCTGGCGGCCGGTCGCGAAGGCGGTGTAGCCGTCGGGGGCCTTGGTCGGGTCCCCGAGCGTCGTCCAGGTGTCGTCGGCCAGGAACGACTGGCTGGCCACCGTGTACATGCGGTCCGCCTGGAGCGGCTCGCCGTCGATCCACACGCCGGTCACCTTGTCCCCCTGCGGGCGGGACTCGTCGTAGGTCCAGGTCAGCTCCTCGGACCAGCCGAGGGTGAACTTGCGCACGTCGTTCCGCCAGTTCTCCTCGAGGGCCAGCTTGATGGAGGAGCCCGGGATGTCGAAGTAGGTGATGGTGTTGCCGAACGGCGCCATGTCGAGCAGCTCGCCCAGGGTGAGGCGACCGACGAGGTCGGCCGGCTTGGCCGGGAACGCGCCGCCGTCGGTGAAGCGGTCCGTCAGCAGCTCGGAGCGCAGGCCGCCGGGGTTGGTCACGCCGAGGTCCACCTCGGGGTTCGCCTGCTCGGCGGCGTGCTTGACGGCGTCGCCCACCCAGGTGCCCAGGGTGGTCTCGGCGGCGCGCGTGCCGCCGGCCTTCCAGGAGCCGCCGGCGTCGATGAGCTTCTGGTAGTCGGTGGTGATGGAGGCGGACAGGTCGGCCACGACCTCGCCCTGCAGGTCCTCGAAGACCGCGACGGCCTCCTGCTCGATCGCGTACACCTGGGCGGTGACGGGGGATTCCGCGGCGGCCTCGGCGGGGGCCTGCGTGGACCGGGCCAGCAGGCGCGGGGTGAGCCCGGTGACCTCGCCGTCGGCGCCCACGGTCAGCTCGACGGCGGCCAGGTGGCTGCCGGAGGCGCCCGCCTGGATCACGGGGCGGTGGGCGCCGCCGGCCGTGGTGTCGTACTGGTAGAGCTGGTGGGTGTGGGCGTTGAAGATGACGTCCACGGCGGAGGAGGTCTCGCCGACGATGCGGTCGAACTCGGCCCGGGCCGCCCGCTCGGCGGCCAGCTCGCCCGCGCCGGCGGCGCCGTCGTGGTACGAGGCCACGATCACGTCGGCGGCGTCCTGGGCCTCCAGCTCGTCCGCGACCGCGTTCACGGCGGCGACCTCGTCGAGGACCTCGTTGCCCTTCAGGCCCGCGCCGGTGGTGGTCGCGTACAGCTCGTTGGGGGAGGCGCCGATGACCGCGACGCGCACGCCGTCGACGTCGAAGACGGCGTGCGAGGTGAGGACGGGCTCCTTGCTCGTCGGGTCCACCAGGTTGGCGGAGAGCACCGGGAACTGGGCCCGGGACTCCACACGGCCCTGCAGGTCGTCCAGGCCCTTGTCGAACTCGTGGTTGCCGGCGGTCAGCGAGGCCAGGCCGAGCGCGTTCATCACGTCGATCGTCGGGTTGTCCTGCTGCACGTTGGACACGGACTTCGAGCCGCCGATCAGGTCGCCGGCGCTGGTCAGCAGCGTGGAGCCGGCGCCGTGCTCGGCCTCGAACGCGGTGCGGTAGTCCTCCACGGTGTCCGCGAACTGCGTGCCGATGTAGTCCGCGGACAGCGCGCCGTGGAAGTCGTTGAAGGACAGGATCGAGATGGTGGTCTCGTCCGCGGCGGCCGTCTCGACGGCCAGGGCGGGCGCCGCGCTCGCGGGCGCGAGGACGAGGACGGTGCAGGCGGCCGTGGTGACGGCACGGCGGCGGAACAGGCTGGGCATGGCTCTCCCCGGGATGCGTGATGACAGAGGTGCGCCGCCGGTGGACGGCGGGGTGACGCGCGGAGTCCATCACATCCAGGTGGCCTCCAGGTGAACGAGAGGCGGCGGGCCGTCCGGCCCGCCGCCTCTCGTCGTGTGCACGCGGATGGTGAGGGATTCGAACCCTCGGCACGGGGTCACCGCACACCGGTTTTCAAGACCGGCTCCTTCGGCCGCTCGGACAACCATCCCGGGCCTGACCGCGACGGCGTGGGCCGCCGCGTCGAGGACCCACTCTAGCCCGTGGCCCGGCGGGCGACCGGTGGCGAGTCCGGCCCCCGCGCGCGAGGATGGACCCTCGACCCCCGACCAGAGGAGGAGACCCCCATGGACGTCCCCGCACAGATGCGCGCCGTGCGATTCACCGGCGCCGGCGACAACGGCGTCGTCCGCGTGGGCCACGAGCCCGTGCCGGACCCCGGCCCGGGCGAGGTGCTGGTGCACGTGGCCGCCGCGGGTCTCAACCGCGCGGACATCGCGCAGCGCGAGGGCCGCTATCCGCCGCCGCGCGGCGCCTCCGAGATCCCCGGGCTCGAGGTCTCCGGCACCGTGGCGGCGCTGGGACCCGAGGCCGGGATGCCGGGTGAGGGGCGCTTCGCCGTCGGTGACCGGGTGTGCGCTCTCCTGGCCGGCGGGGGCTTCGCCGAGTACGTCGCCGTGCCGGCGGGCCAGCTCATGGCCGTCCCCGACGGCGTCGGCCTCGTCGAGGCGGCGGCCCTGCCGGAGGTCGCCTGCACGGTGCACTCGGCGCTCGTGGGCCGTGCGGGCGTGCAGGCCGGGGACCGGGTGCTCGTGCACGGCGCCACCGGCGGCATCGGCTCCTTCGCCGTCCAGTTCCTCGCCGCGCTCGGTGCACGGGTGCTGGGCACCGCCGGCGGCCCGGAGAAGGTGGCGCTCGGTCGGCGGCTGGGCGCCGAGCACATGTTCGACCACCGCGCCGCCGAGTCCGGTGCCTTCGCCCCGTGGGTCAAGGAGGTCACGGACGGCCACGGCGCGGACGTCATCCTCGACGTCGTCGGCGCCCCGTACCTGGCGCCCAACGTGTCCGCGCTCGCCCCCGAGGGACGCATCGTGACGCTCGCGGTCCAGGGCGGCGCCGTCCCGGAGGACTTCAACATCATGAAGCTGGTGGTCAAGCGCGGCTGGCTCACGGGGGCGACGCTCCGCTCCCGCTCGGTCGTGGACAAGGCCGGGATCGTGGCCGCGGCCGAACGTGCCGTGTGGCCCCTGGTGGCGGCGGGCCGCATCGACGCGAGCGTCGGGGCGTGCTTCCCGCTCGCCGAGGCCGCCGAGGCGTTCGACTGGTTCGACTCCGCCACCCGCACGGGCAAGGTCGTGCTCGTCACCGACCCCGCCGACGCGCGCCGGCCGTCCGGCGACCGCGCATGAGGGGGCCCTTCGCACGCTTCCGTCAGGAGCGTGCCGACGACCGCGAGCTCGGCACGGGGCTGTGGCGCCGTGCCCACGACCGACTCGGCCGGGCCCTGGACCGCTACTGGCAGGTGCTGGAGGGCCAGCGGGGCACGGACGTGCTGAGCCCCGAGGAGCGCAACGGCGTGGTCCACGCCGGCAACGTCCTCACGGAACGGCTCCCCGCGGTCCGTGCCCTGTGCGTCCGCCTGCACCGGGACCACGAGGGCGACGGCGAGCACATCCCGGCCGAGGCCGCCGACGTCCACCGTGAGCTCTCCCGCGCCGCGCACGAGCTGGCCGCCACCGCCCAGGCCCTCGCCCTGTACCGGCTCGGTCAGGGTTCGGCGGAGTCGGTCGGCCGGCACGCCGAACGCACCCTCGGCCACCTGGACCGGGCGGAGGAGCTGGGAGCCGGGCTCTGACGGCGGCGCGCCCCGGAGGGCCGGCCCGGAGACGAGAGGACCCCGCCGCGTGATCACGCGGCGGGGTCCGGGGGAGCCCCCTGCCGGATTCGAACCGGCGACCTGCTCTTTACGAGGGAGCTGCTCTGGCCAGCTGAGCTAAGGAGGCACGTGACCGTGAACGGCCACGGCTGACGAGCATACCGGTTTCGCGGCCCCGATTCCACCGCGCGGCCGGGTGCGCGGGCCACCGAGTGTGGCCCGCCCCTTCTGCGGGCGTTCACCCCCAGGCCATGCCGCGGCCAGACGGGGGCGGTTCCCTGGTGGGCACACACCGTCGACGGGAGACGCATGAGCCTGCCCCACGCCCCTCGCACCCCGGCACCCCCCGCCGCGGCCTCGTCAGCCGCGCCCCTCCGCCTGGCCGTGGTGGACATGTCCGGCACGTCCATCGTGGAGCACGGGCTCCAGGACACGGCGTTCGCCCGCACGTTGGACCAGCACGGCGTCCCGGCGGGCACGCCGGAGCACGACGACGCCGCGCGGCGGTTCCGCGCGCTCCGGCCCACCTCGCGCACGGCCGTGTTCCCCCGCGTGTTCGCCGACCGGGCGGTGGCCGCGGCGGCGACCCGCACGTTCGAGGCGGCCTTCGACGCGCTGCTGGCCGAGCACGGCGTCCGGGCCGTGCGGGGCGCGGAGGAGGCGCTCGTCCGCCTGCGTGCGCTCGGCCTGCACGTGTGCCTGTGCACCGGCTACGCCCGCCACACCCAGAACATGATCCTCGAGTCGCTGGGGTGGATGGGCCTGGCGGATCTGAGCCTCTCCCCGGACGACGCCGGCCGCGGCGTCCCCTACCCGGACATGATCCTCACCGCCCTGCTCGGTCTCGACCTCGACGACGTCCGCAGCGTCCTGGTGGTCGGGGACACCGCGGAGGACATGACGGCCGGGCGCCGCGCGGGGGCCGGACTCGTGGTCGGCGTGCGCACGGGTCGCGACGCGGACGACGTCCTGCTGGCGGCGGGCGCGGACCGGGTGGTGCCGGGCCTGGCCGACGTGCCGGACCTGGTGGTCCGCACCCGCTGAGCCGGCGCCGGTCCACCCGGCGCGGCCGCTCAGCGACGTCGCGGGGTGCGCACCCGGCGGGGCAGCAGGGCCAGCATCATGGCTTCGAGGGCCAGCTGCTCCGGCACGTTGGCGGCGATGCGCTCGCGGGCCGTGGTGACGGCGTCGATCCGGGCGAGCACCTCGGCCGAGTCGCCGGCGGTGCCGCGGGCGTACGCCTCGATCTCGTCCCGACGGTGCTCGTTGATGAGCTCGCCGTCGGCCCCCAGCTGCACGCGCAGCACGTCCCGGAACAGGCCCATGACGTCGATCATGGCCCGGTCCAGCGAGTCCCGGACGGCGCGGCGCCGCCGGCGGGTCTGGTCCTCCTCGAGCCGTTTGACGTGGTGGCGGAGCTTGGGCGGGACGGGCTCGCCGGGCTCGAGGCCCAGGGAGCGGCGCAGCGCCTCGAGCTCCTCGGCGTCCCGGGCTTCGGCGGCGGACTCGGCCTCGGCCTTGGACACCTCGGCCAACGTGGCGGCCAGGGCCATCGCGTCGGAGACGGCGGTGGCCTGGAGCGGCAGGGAGAGGATGCGCTCGCGGCGTTCGAGGGCCTCCGGGTCCCGCGCGAGGCGGCGGGCCATGCCCACGTGCGACTGGGAGATCCGGGCGGTGGTGAGCGCCGTCTCGCGGTCCAGCCCGTCGCGGCGGTGCAGCAGCTCCGCCACCTGCTCCACGGCGGGGATGCTCAGCGTGATCAGCCGGCAGCGGGAGCGGACGGTGGGGAGCACGTCCGCGGGGGACGGGGCGCACAGCATCCAGATCGTGCGGGCCGGCGGCTCCTCGATGGCCTTGAGCAGCACGTTCGTGGCGCGCTCCGTCATGCGGTCCGCGTCCTCCATGAGGAAGATCCGCCAGCGCCCGGTCGCGGGGGTGGACTGGCCGGCCTCCACGAGGGCGCGGACGTCCTCGATCCGATAGCTCACCGCCTCGGTGGCCAGCACGGTCACGTCCGGGTGGGTGCCGCCGAGGACGGTGCGGCACGCGTGGCACTCGCCGCAGCCGCGCGCCGCCGGGTCCGCGACCTCGCACTGCAGGGCCGCGGCGAACGCACGCGCCGCCGTCGACCGGCCGGAGCCGGGCGGGCCCGTGAACATCCAGGCGTGGGTGGGACGGTCCTCGGCCGCGGCGCGGCGCAGCTGGGCCACCGCGGCCTCCTGGCCCGCGAGGTCCGCGAACACGGCGGGGGCGGGGGCCGTCATCGGTCGGCCGCCTGGGCGGTGACGCGGGCCAGCGCGCGGGCGGTGAGCTCCTGCGGCGGCAGCGCGCCGTCGAGCACGAGGTACCGCTCGGGCGCGGCCGCCGCGCGCGCGAGGAAGGCGGCGCGCAGGGCCTCGTGCCGGTCCGCCGTCTCCCGCTCCATGCGGTCGGGGGTGCCCTCGCCCCCCGCCGCGCGCCGGTCACGCCGGTCCGCGGCGGTGGCCGCGTCCACGTCGATCAGCACCGTCAGATCGGGGACGAGGCCGTCCGTGGCCCACTCGTTCAGGGCGGCGATCCGCGCCTCGCCCAGCCCGCGCGCCGCGCCCTGGTAGGCCACGGACGAGTCCACATACCGGTCCGTGACGACGACGGCGCCCCGGGCCAGCGCGGGGCGCAGCGTGCGGACGGCGTGGGCGGACCGGGCCGCGGCGAACAGCAGCGCCTCGGTGCGGGGGTCCACGGGGGCGTGCTCGGGGTCCAGCAGCAGCTCCCGCAGCGTCTCGCCCAGGTCCGAGCCGCCGGGCTCGCGCGTGAGCACCACCTCGTGGCCCGCGGCGCGCAGGGCCTCGGTCAGGGCGCGGGCCTGGGTGGACTTGCCGGATCCGTCCGGTCCCTCGACGGCGACGAACAGGCCGCGATGCTCGGTCTGGGTGCTCACGCCTCGAGCCTAGACGCCGCCCCGGACGGGGAGGGAACCCGGCCGGGCCGACCGCCTAGACTGACCGGCATGAGCGCCCCCATGCACTTCGCCCTGCTCGTCGACCACTGGCTGTTCCGCGTCCTGGCGATCGCCGCGCTCGTGCTCGAGGTCTGGGCGCTGGTGGACGTCGTCCGGCGCCGCCCCGACGACTTCGCCCGCATCGGGGGCCGGGACAGGAGCTTCTGGCTGATCCTCACCGGCGTCGCCGCCGTCGTCGGGCTCCTCGGCGTGCTCGCGGGCGGCGGGATGGGCATGTTCGGCCTCGTGGCCGCGTGCGTGGCGTGCGTCTACCTCGCCGGCCCCCGCCAGGACATGGGCCCGGCCCTGCGCCGCTGAGGGCCCCGCGCCGTCGGCGCCGCCCTCATGACGACGGCGCCACCGCCGCCCAGCGCACGCTCAGCTCCCCGCGCCGCCACTGGTGCGGGCCGCCCAGCACGGGCCAGCCCGCCGAGCGCAGCGTGCCGACCGTCGCCAGCCACCGCTGCCGCGTCCCGTAGGCCGCGAGCGGGGCGTGCGCGGCCCACGCGGCGTCGGCCTCCGCCAGGAGCCGATGGACGGGCTCGCCGGGCACGTGCCGGTGGATGAGGACCTTCGGCAGGCGCGCCGCCACGTCCGAGGGGCGGGCGAAGGACCCCAGCCGGAGGGCCACGGTCAGGCTCGCGGGCCCGTCCCGACGCAGGTCCACCCAGGCCGCCCGCCGGCCGTCCTCGGAGCAGGTGCCCTCCACGAGGACGCCGTCGTCGGCGAGCCCCGCGCACAGCAGGGACCAGATCGCGGGCACGTCCTCCTCCCGGTACTGGCGCAGCACGTTGAACGCGCGCACCACGGTGGGCGGCCGCGGCACGGGCAGCTCGAAGCCGCCGACCGCCCAGGTGACCCCCGGCAGGTCGCCGGCCCGCTCCCGGGCCCGGGCCACCCGAGCGGGGTCGATCTCGAGGCCCACCAGCTCGAGGGCCGGGTTCTGCACGCGCAGCCGCTGGGCCATCTCGACGGCGGTCACCGGCTCCGCGCCGAAGCCCAGGTCCACGGCCAGCGGGCGGGGAGTGCGCCGCAGCAGGGGGCCGTGCACGTCCGTGAGCCAGCGGTCCACCCGGCGCATCCGCTGCGCCGCCGTCGTGCCGCGGGTGATGTGGCCCTGCGGGCCCCGTGCCGGGACTGGGCCGGGCGTCGTGCGCGCGCGCAGCCGCCGGGCCTTCTCCACCATGGGCTCCAGCGTAGGGGAGCGGCGGGACGGGTCCGCCTAGGATGGTGACATGGCGAACACCACGTACACGCTGGTCCTGCTGCGGCACGGTCAGAGCGAATGGAACGAGAAGAACCTGTTCACCGGCTGGGTGGACGTCCCGCTGACCGAGAAGGGGCGCGCCGAGGCCGCCCGCGGCGGTGAGCTGCTGGAGGCGGAGGGCATCCGCCCGGACGTGGTCCACACGTCCCTGCTCAAGCGCGCCATCACCACGGCCAACCTGGCCCTCGAGGCCGCGGACCGCCAGTGGATCCCGGTCAAGCGCAGCTGGCGCCTGAACGAGCGCCACTACGGCGCCCTCCAGGGCAAGGACAAGGCCCAGGTGAAGGAGGAGTTCGGCGAGGAGCAGTTCATGGTCTGGCGCCGGTCCTTCGACACCCCGCCGCCCGCCCTGGACGACGACTCCGAGTTCTCCCAGGTCGGCGACGAGCGCTACGCGGACCTGGGCAAGGACGCCCCCCGCACCGAGGCCCTCAAGCAGGTCGTCGACCGCCTGCTGCCCTACTGGGAGGAGCAGGTCCTGCCCGACCTCAAGGCCGGCAAGACCGTGCTGATCGCCGCGCACGGCAACTCGCTGCGCGCGCTGGTCAAGCACCTGGACGGCATCTCGGACGAGGACATCGCGGGCCTGAACATCCCGACGGGCATCCCGCTGGTCTACGAGCTGGACCAGAACTTCAAGCCGATCACCGCGAACGGCCGCTACCTCGACCCGGAGGCCGCCGCGGCCGGCGCCGCCGCCGTGGCCGCCCAGGGCTCCGCGCACTGACGCGCCCGACGACGACGGGCCGGGCCCCGCTCGGGGGCCCGGCCCGTGGCGTCGGGGACGGTCAGGAGCCGGTGGCGTCCGGGCGGTGGGTCGCCCACTCGCCCGTGACGAGGTAGCGCACCTTGGCGGCCACGGACAGGCCGTGGTCCGTGAACCGCTCGAGGTAGCGCGAGGCCAGCGTGACGTCCGTGGTGGTGGCCGGCGTCGCGCTCCAGTCCGGGGCGGCGATCGCGCGGAAGACGGACAGGTGCAGCGCGTTGACGTCCTCGTTGAGGGCGTCGATCCGGTCCCCGTGCGCCAGGTCCTGGGTCTCGAGCAGCAGGACGACCTCCTCGGCCACCTCCACGGCGGCGTCGCACATCGCGGTGATCACGGTCCGGACCTGTTCCGGGATGACGTGCTCGGGGTAGCGCAGCCGGGTCAGCTGGGCCACGTGGCGGGCGAGGTCGCCCATGCGCTCGAGCGAGGAGCTCATCCGCAGCGTGGCGACGACGGTGCGCAGGTCCGTGGCCACGGGCGCCTGCAGCGCCAGGATGCGCACGGCCTGCTCGTCGAGGGACTCCTGCAGCTGGTCGATCCGCGCGTCCTCCGAGATGACCCGTTCGGCGCCGTGCACGTCGGCCGCCTCGAGGGCGGCCTGCGCGTCCATCATGGCGCGGTGCACGAGGCGGGCGATCTCGGTCAGGTCGCGGCCCAGCCGTTCGAGGTCGGCTCGGTAGAGCTCGCGCATGGTCTCCTCTCCCCGGCGACGCCCGTGCGCCGCCGACCCCGACTCCCCGGGGCAACGGTCCACCCTGGCAGGGCAAGATGAACGGCCCATGAACGCCGATCGTCCGGCGTCTGGCGGGGCCGGGGCAGCCCGTCTCCGGGCCGCCAGAGGCTAGTCTGGTGCCGTGGATCCCGTCATCATCGGCCTGCTGTGCGGAGCGGTCGGACTGTTCACCGGAGTGGCCTCCATGCTGGCCTTCCGGGCGTCCGAGCGCTCGCGGACGGTGGACCTGACGGTCGGCGAACCCACCCTCGCCCCGGGCGCCGCCGAGGTCCTCTCCGTGGTCGGCCGCGCGTACGCGGTGGTGGACGACGTCGACGGCGTGGTGCGCGCGAACCCCGCGGCCTACGCCCTGGGCCTCGTGCGGGGGCACTCGCTCGTCCAGGACCAGCTGCGGGAGCTCACGCGGACCGTGCGGGCCGACGGCGTCATCGTCGAGCGCCGCATGGAGCTGCCCCGAGGACCCCTCGGGCAGTCGAGCCTCGTCGTCGAGCTGCGCGTGGCCCCGCTGGACGAGGAGTACATCCTGATCCTCGCCGACGACCGCACGGACGTGACCCGCACCGAGGCCATGCGCCACGACTTCGTCGTCAACGTCTCGCACGAGCTCAAGACGCCGGTGGGCGCCATCTCCCTGCTCTCCGAGGCCATCGGCGACGCCGCGGAGGACGAGGAGGCGGTGCGTCGCTTCGCCGCACGCCTGGGCGTCGAGTCCCGCCGGCTCTCGGCCCTCGTGCAGGACATCATCGAGTTCTCCCGGCTGCAGGCCAAGGACGTGGTCCAGGACGGGGGGCCCGTGGACCTCAACGCCGTCGTCGCCGACGCCGTGGACCGCCTGCGCCTGACCGCCGAGGACCGCGGCATCGCGCTGCGCGTGGGCGGCCGCGTGGACGCGGTGGTGCACGGGGACCAGGACCAGCTGATGACCGCGGTGCGCAACCTGGTGGACAACGCGGTGCGCTACTCCCCGGAGGGCACCACGGTGGGCATCGGCCTGAGCTCCGTGGACGGGCTCGCGCAGGTCACCGTCACGGACCAGGGCATCGGCATCAGCCCGGAGGAGCAGGAGCGGGTCTTCGAACGCTTCTACCGCGTGGACGCGGCGCGGTCGCGTCAGACGGGCGGCACGGGCCTGGGGCTGAGCATCGTCAAGCACGTCGTCATCAACCACGGAGGGGAGGTCACCCTCTGGTCCCAGCCGGGCCGCGGGTCGACCTTCACCATCCGCCTGCCCGAGTGGGGGGACGGTGTCGCCGTCGACGGCGCGCCGGGTGCCGCCCACGTCACCGAGCGGCGCGGTCACCGGGTGACCGCCTCGGCCGCACCCCCGACCCGGAAGGAGACGAGCGCATGAGCCGCATTCTGATCGTGGAGGACGAGGAGTCGTTCAGCGACCCCCTGTCCTACCTCCTGGAGAAGGAGGGGTTCGAGGTCACCGTCGCCGCCGACGGCAACGAGGCGCTGAGCGTCTTCGAGCGCGACAGCGCGGACCTGATCCTCCTGGACCTGATGCTCCCGGGGATGTCCGGCACCGAGGTGTGCCGTCAGGTGCGCCAGCGCTCCAACGTCCCCGTGATCATGCTGACCGCGAAGGACTCGGAGATCGACAAGGTCGTCGGCCTCGAGCTCGGGGCGGACGACTACGTGACCAAGCCGTACTCCTCGCGTGAGCTGGTGGCCCGCGTCCGCGCCGTGCTGCGCCGTCAGGGGGAGCAGGAGGAGCCGATGTCGGCGACCATCAGCGCCGGCCCCGTGCGCATGGACGTCGAGCGGCACGTCGTCTCCGTGGACGGCGAGCAGGTGTCCCTGCCGCTCAAGGAGTTCGAGCTGCTGGAGATGCTGCTGCGCAACGCCGGGCGCGTGCTCACCCGCGGCCAGCTGATCGACCGCGTGTGGGGCTCCGACTACGTGGGGGACACCAAGACCCTCGACGTGCACGTGAAGCGCCTGCGCTCCAAGATCGAGCCCGATCCCTCGAGCCCCCGCTACCTCGTCACGGTGCGCGGCCTGGGCTACAAGTTCGAGGCCTGACCGGCGCGCTGCACCCGGGACGACGACGGCCCCGGCTCCACCTCGCGGTGGGGCCGGGGCCGTGGCGTGCCGGGCGCAGGCCCGGCGGAGGTCAGTGCTCCTCGCCGTAGTGGTGGGTCTCCTCGTGGAGGTGCCCGACGAGATCCTCGTCTGCGGGCTCGACGCCCTCGGGGAGCAGGTCACGGTACTGCTCCTGGGTGGCGCTCAGCAGCGGGACGGCCAGGTCGGCGGTGCCGCCGTTGCCGGAGACGGTCACGGGCAGGTTCTCGCCGACCCACACGCCCTCGCGCTCCAGGACGGTTGTGTTCGCCTCGTCCTCGAGCTTGCGGCTCTCGCCGGCGGGGACCTTCAGGGTCGCGGAGCCGCCGCCCTCGGCCTGGAAGGTGTAGGTCTGATCCTGGCCGGAGGTGTTCTCCACGGTGCCGATCAGGCGGGCGGGACCCGACTCGCCGTCGCCGACGAGGGCGAGGTTGCGGTAGCTCAGGAAGTCCTGCTCCTGGCCGTTGATGCCGTCCGAGGGGGAGTACTGGATGGCGGTGGCGATCGGGCTCACGGCGGAGCAGCCGGTGGCGCCCAGCAGGGCGACCGCGGCCAGCGCACCTGCGGCGAGGTGGCGCCGGGCGGGCCGGGATGCGTTCTTCACAGAGGTCTCCTCAGGTGCGATGACGTGCTCAGGAGCCCCGAGGCAGGGGTCCTGCCAGGTCAGGCTACCGCATCCCGGGACGCCGACAGGCGTGTGGCGCGGGGTCCTCCACTATCACATCCGGAGGCCGAAGATGTGACGGCACGCGCGGCATGACGAGGCCGCATGATAGAATGAGACGACTGAAAGGGGCACAACAACATGGTTTTTGAGGTCGGAGAGACCGTCGTCTACCCCCACCACGGTGCTGCGCGGATCGAGGAGATCAAGATGCGCACCATCAAGGGGGAGGAGAAGATGTACCTCAAGCTCAAGGTGGCACAGGGAGACCTGACCATCGAGGTCCCTGCGGAGAACGTCGACCTCGTCGGCGTGCGTGACGTCGTGGATGCGGAGGGGCTCGAGCACGTCATGGAGGTCCTGCGCGCCGAGCACGTGGAGGAGCCGACCAACTGGTCCCGCCGCTACAAGGCCAACCTGGAGAAGCTCGCCAGCGGCGACGTCAACAAGGTGGCCGAGGTCGTCCGTGACCTGTGGCGCCGCGACCAGGACCGCGGCCTGTCCGCCGGCGAGAAGCGCATGCTCTCGAAGGCCCGCCAGGTGCTCGTGTCCGAGCTGGCGCTGGCCAAGAAGGTCACCGAGGAGGAGGCCGAGGGCCGCCTGGACAAGGTGCTCGAGGGCTGACGAGCAGCACACGGCAGGGGAGGGGCCCGCGTCCACGACGCGGGCCCCTCCCCTGTCTCGTCCCCGGCCACGGCCGTCGCCGCCGGGGGTCCCGGGCCACGGACACCGGCGCGCTCCCTAGGATGAGGCCATGCCCACCGCCCTCGTGATCGCCGCCGCCGGCGCCGGCACCCGCCTCGGCGCCGGGCTGCCCAAGGCCCTCGCCCCCCTCGCGGACGGCCGCACCCTCCTGCGCCACTGCCTGGAGTCCGTCGCCGCCGCGCGCGCCGCCGGGCTCGCCCTGGACGCCGTCGTGGTGCTCACCCCGCCGGCGGAGGCCGACGCCGGCCGCGTGGCCGCCGAGGTCGACGCCGGCCCGCGCCTGGACGTGCCCGTGCACTGCGTGCCCGGCGGCGCCGAGCGCGCGGACTCGGTCCGCGCCGGACTCGCCGCGGCCTCCCGCGCTCTGGCCGACCTCGCCCCGGCGGGGGCGCCCCGCCGCGTCCTCGTCCACGACGCGGCCCGCGCGCTGACCCCGCCGAGCGTGTTCGGGGCCGTCACGGCGGCGCTCGAGACCGGCGCGGTCGCCGCGGTCCCGGGCCTGCCGCTGACGGACACCGTCAAGCAGGTCACCCCCGGACGGGGCGGCGTCGACGTCGTCGCGGCCACGCCGGCCCGCGCCGGACTGCGCGCGATCCAGACGCCGCAGGGCTTCGACCTGGACACCCTGCTGGCGGCCCACGAGGCCGTGCGCACGGACCCCACGCTCGACGCCGCGGCGCTCACCGACGACGCGATGGTCATGGAGGCCGCGGGGCACGAGGTCGTGGTGGTGCCCGGCGACCCGGCCGCGTTCAAGGTCACCGCCCCCGCCGACCTCGACCTCGCCCGCCTCGAGCTCGCCCGCCGCGCCCCCCAGGAGGCCTCCATGAGCCAGCCCACCCGCCCCGCCGTCGCGGCCGCCCCCCTGCCGCGCGTGGGGATCGGCACCGACGTGCACGCGTGGGCACCCGAGGATGCCCCCCGGCCCCTGTGGCTCGGCGGCATCCACTGGCCCGGCGAGCGGGGCGTGGCCGCGACCTCGGACGGGGACGTGGCCGCCCACGCGGCGTGCAACGCCCTGCTCTCCGCCGCCGGCCTCGGCGACCTCGGGGCCGTGTTCGGCGTCGACCGGCCCGAGATGGCGGACGCCTCCGGCGCGGACATGCTCCGCGAGGTGCTGCGCCTGCTGACGGAGGCGGGCGTCGCCGTCGGGAACGTGGCGGTCCAGGTGGTCGCCCCCCGGCCCAAGGTGGGCACGCGCCGCGCGGAGATGGAGGCCGCCCTGTCCACCGCCCTCGGCGGGGCCCCCGTGTCCGTCTCCGCCGCCACCACGGACCGGCTGGGGTTCATCGGGCGCAAGGAGGGGCTGGTCGGGATCGCGACCGCGCTCGTCATCCCTGCGGCCTGAGCCCGCGCCGGCGCACCGACTAGGCTGGCAGAGCCCCGTCAGGACCCCGCCCCTCCGGAAGGACCGCGCCCCCATGGCCCAGCGCTTCTACGACACCCGCACCGCGCAGATCCGGGACTTCGAGCCCCTCGTGCCCGGCGAGGCGTCGGTGTACTACTGCGGGGCCACGGTGCAGGGCATGCCGCACGTGGGCCACGTGCGCAGCGCGATCGTGTTCGACATCCTCATCCGCTGGCTCGAGGCCACCGGGCTGCGCGTCACCTCGGTGCGGAACGTGACGGACATCGACGACAAGATCCTCGACCGCTCGGCCGCCTCCCACGAGGCCGGCTTCGAGGCCTCGGACCTCTACCCGGCCCGCGAGCCGTGGTGGGCCCTGGCCTACCGGTTCGAGAAGGCGTTCGACGCCGCCTACCTCGCCCTCGGCGTCCGCCGTCCCACCTACGAGCCGCGCGCCACCGGCCACGTGCCCGAGATGTTCGCGCTCATCGAGCGCCTGATGGAGCGCGGCCACGCCTACCCCGCGCAGGACGGCTCGGGCGACGTCTACTTCGACGTCCGGTCGTGGGAGCGCTACGGCGAGCTCACCCGCCAGCGCGTGGAGGACATGCAGGACGCGCCCGACGCCGACCCGCGCGGCAAGCGCGACCCCCGCGACTTCGCCCTGTGGAAGGGCGCCAAGCCCGGCGAGCCCGCCACCGCCGTGTGGGAGTCGCCCTGGGGCGCCGGCCGCCCCGGATGGCACCTGGAGTGCTCGGCCATGTCCACGAAGTACCTCGGCGCCGAGTTCGACATCCACGGCGGCGGCCTGGACCTGCGGTTCCCGCACCACGAGAACGAGCTGGCCCAGTCGGCGGCCGCCGGTGACGGCTTCGCCCGCTTCTGGCTGCACAACGGGCTCGTCACCTACGGCGGCGAGAAGATGTCCAAGTCCGTGGGCAACACGATCTCCCCCGAGGAGATGCTCGGCATGGCCCGCCCGACGGCGGTGCGCTACTTCCTGGGGCAGGCCCACTACCGCTCCCAGCTCGACTACCGGCCCGGCGCCCTCGACGAGGCCGAGGCCGCCGTCGAGCGCATCGAGGGCTTCACGGCCCGCGCCCGCGCCGCCGGCGCCGTCCCGCCCGCCCCCGACGGGGCGCTCGCGGACCGCGTGCCCGCCGCCTTCCGCACCGCCATGGAGGACGACCTCAACGTGCCCCAGGCGCTCGCGGCCCTGCACGAGGCCGTGCGCGCCGGCAACTCGGCGCTGGCCGGGCAGGACCTCGACGCCGCGGCCGCCCGCCTGGCCGAGGTGGAGGCCATGACCGCGGTGCTGGGCCTGGACGACGTGCCCGAGGGCGACGACGCCGCGGCCGGCCCGGTGTCGGACGCCCTCGACTCGCTCGTCCGGTCGCAGATCGAGGCGCGGGCGCAGGCCCGCGCGGACAAGGACTGGGCCACCGCGGACCGCATCCGCGACGCGCTGGCCGCGGCCGGCGTCGTGGTGGAGGACGGCGCCGACGGCGCCACATGGCGCCTGGCGGACTGACACCTAGACTGGAGGGCGATCCGGCGGCGCCCCGCGTGCCGCCGCCCCCGTCCCCGGCCCGCAGGAGTCCCGCCATGTCCACCGCCCCCCGCTCCGGCGGATCCCGCAAGCCCAAGGGCAAGAAGGGCCCCATGAAGGGCACCGGCGGCCACGGTCGCAAGGCGCTCGAGGGCCGCGGACCCACCCCCAAGGCCGAGGACCGGGTCTACCACAAGGCGCACCGCGCCAAGCAGCTGGCCGAGCGCTCGGCCGCCAAGCGCGGTCCCGTGAAGGACCAGGTCCGCGGCCGCGTGAAGCTCACGGACGAGACGGTCTCCGGTCGCAACCCCGTGCTCGAGGCGCTGCGCGCGGGCATCCCGGCCAAGGCGCTGCACGTGGCCGTGCGCATCGAGATGGACGACCGCGTCAAGGAGGCCCTGCGCCTCTGCCTCGAGCAGGGCGTGCCGGTCCTGGAGAACACCAAGCCGGAGCTGGACCGCCTCTCCGGCGAGGCCGTGCACCAGGGCATCGTGCTGCAGATCCCGCCCTATGAGTACGCGGACGCCACGGCCCTGGCCCTCGACGCGCTCGCGAAGCACGAGAAGGGGCACCTGCGGACCCCGCCGCTGCTGATCGCGCTCGACGGCATCACCGACCCCCGCAACCTCGGCGCCATCATCCGGGCCGGCTCCGCGTTCGACGCGGACGGCGTGATCGTGCCCGAGCGCCGCTCCGTCGGCGTGACCGCCACCGCCTGGCGCACCTCGGCCGGCGCGGCCGCGCGGGTGCCCGTGGCCCAGGCCGGCAACCTGAACACCACCCTCGTCGACCTGCACAAGGCCGGCTACTTCGTGCTGGGCCTCGACGGCGGCGGGGACGTCTCCCTGCCCGGGCTCGCCCTGGCCACGGAGCCGCTCGTGCTCGTGGTGGGGGCCGAGGGCAAGGGTCTGTCCCGCATGGTGCGGGAGCACTGCCAGCAGATCGTGTCCATCCCGATCGACTCGACGATGGAGTCCCTCAACGCCTCGATGGCGGTGGGCATCTCCCTGTACGAGATCTCGGTGCAGCGCGCCGGCGGGCGCTGACCTCCACGGCGCCCCCGCCCGGGATGACGGCCAGGCGGGGACGCGGGTGTCGCACACGGCGCCGACGCGGGCAGAGTGTCTACAGTGACGTCGATCACATGGCAGGATGTCGCGTGGATACGCGCACGTCTTGCCTGTGATGCGTGTCACCGCGCACAGTGTCTGCACTGTGTCCGACGGGCCCCCGTCGGCGAGCGCATCCCGCACCGCACCATCAGAACGAGGTCCGTCTCATGAAGCACCGCTCCCTCCCCCTCACCGCCGCCCTCGCCGTCGCCGCCCTCGGGCTCACGGCGTGCGGCGACTCCGGCTCCGGCGGCTCCGGCTCGTCCTCCGCCGCCGGCGGCGACGGCTCCTACACCGTGGGCATCAACCAGCTCGTCTCCCACCCGGCGCTCGACGGCGCGGCCGAGGGCTTCAAGGAGGCGTTCGAGGACGCCGGCCTGGACGTGACGTTCGAGGAGCAGAACGCCCAGGGCGAGCAGGCCACCGTCACCTCCATCGCCTCCACCTTCGCCAACGACGGGGACGTGGACCTCGTGGCCGCGATCGCGACCCCCGCCGCGCAGGGCACCGCCTCGGCCGTGAAGGACAAGCCGGTCGTGTTCATGGCGGTCACCGATCCGAAGGGCGCTGAGCTCGTGGCCTCGGACGAGGCCCCGGGCGGCAACGTCACCGGCGTCTCGGACCGCAACCCGGTCAAGGAGCAGCTGCAGCTGCTCAAGGACGTGAAGCCGGACGCCACGACCGTCGGCATCGTCTACAACTCCGGCGAGGCCAACTCCAAGGTCCAGGTGGACCAGGCCAAGGAGGCCGGCAAGGAGCTGGGCCTCGAGGTCAAGGAGGCCACCATCACCAACTCGTCCGAGGTCCAGCAGGGCGTGCAGTCCCTGTCCGGCGTGGACGGCATCTACGTGCCCACGGACAACGCCGTCGTCTCGGCGCTGGAGACCGTGGTGGGCTACGGCAAGGAGCAGCGCGTCCCCGTCATCTCGGCGGACATCGACTCCGTCGAGCGCGGCGCCCTGGGCACGTACGGCATCGACTACAAGGCGCACGGCAAGCAGGCCGGCGAGATGGCCGTGAAGATCCTCAAGGACGGCGCGAAGCCGGCCGAGCTGCCCGTGGGCTACGCCGACCCGGCCAACCTGCAGCTCGTGCTGAACCCGAAGGCCGCCGAGGCCTACGGCGTCGAGATCCCCGCCGAGCTCAAGGACAGGGCCGACCAGCTCGTCGAGGGCTGATCCCGCGCCTGCCCGCCTCCGCGGCGGCCCGGACCACGGGGTCCGGGCCGCCGCGGAGCACGTCGACGGCCGGCCCACCCCGTCCCGCCGTCGTCCGTCCCCCTCGCACCGCCCGAAAGGCACCCACCCCATGCTGACCGCAGTGGAACTGGGTCTGATCTACGCCGTCGTCGCGCTCGGCGTGTACCTGACCTTCCGCATCCTCGACTTCCCCGACCTCACGGTGGACGGCTCGTTCACCACCGGCGCCGCCACGGCCGCCGTGCTCATCACGGGCGGCACGCCGGTGCCCCTGGCCATGCTCGCCGCCTTCGTGGCGGGCGCGCTCGCGGGCCTCGTCACCGGCCTGCTGCACACCAAGGGCCGGATCGACGGCCTGCTCGCCGGCATCCTCACGATGATCGCGCTCTACTCGATCAACCTGCGGATCATGGGCAAGGCCAACATCCCCCTGCTCGGCCAGGACACCCTGTTCACGTGGCTCGACGACCTGGGCCTGGCCCGGAACTGGGGCTCGATCCTCGTGCTCTTCCTCGGCGTGTTCGTGGTGAAGCTGATCCTCGACTGGTTCCTGCACACGGACCTGGGCCTCGCCCTGCAGGCGACCGGTGACAACGAGGAGATGATCCGCTCGTACGGCGTCTCCACGGACCGGATGAAGATCCTCGGCCTCATGATCTCCAACGGCCTCGTGGCCCTCGGCGGCTCCCTGCTGGCCATGTACCAGGGCTTCGCGGACATCTCCATGGGCATCGGCCTCATCCTCGTGGGCCTGGCGTCCGTGATCGTGGGCCAGGCCGTGTTCGGCCAGCGCACGGTCTTCTGGGCGACGCTCGCCGTGATCGTCGGCGCCGTGCTCTACCGCCTGATCATCCAGTTCGCCCTCAACGCGGGCCTGAGCCCGAACGACATGAAGCTGATCTCCGCGGCTCTCGTCGTCGTGGCCCTGCTGCTGCCGCGCTTCGGCTTCGCCAGGCGCCTGAGCCTGCGCACTCGGGGCACGGCCGCGACCCCGGGGCCGGCCGCCGCCGCACCGGCCACCGCCGGCATGCCCCTGACCGGCGAGCCGGGCGGCGCCGCCCCCGCCGCATCCGTCCCCGAGGAGGCCCCCCGTGCTTGAGATCTCGCAGGTCTCCAAGACCTTCTTCCCGAACACCGTCAACGAGCGGCGCGCCCTGCAGGGCATCGACCTGCACCTGGCCGAGGGCGACTTCGTCACCGTGATCGGCTCCAACGGCGCCGGCAAGTCCACGATCCTGAACACGATCGCCGGCAAGCTGCTCCCGGACACCGGCACCGTGGCCGTGAGCGGCAAGGACGTCACCCGCATGCCGGACCACCGCCGCGCGGCCTCGATCGGCCGGGTGTTCCAGGACCCGACGGCGGGCACGGCACCGAACCTCACGATCGAGGAGAACATGGCCCTGGCCTGGCGACGCGGGCACGCCCGCGGGCTCTCGCGGGGCGTCTCCCGCGCCCGGCGCGCGATGTTCCGCGACGAGCTCACGAAGCTCGAACTCGGCCTGGAGAACCGCCTCACCGCCAAGGTCGGGCTGCTCTCCGGCGGCCAGCGTCAGGCGCTGAGCCTGCTCATGGCCACGTTCTCCGGCCCGAAGATCCTGCTGCTGGACGAGCACACCGCCGCCCTGGACCCGTCCCGGGCGGAGCTGGTGACCCGTCTGACCCGGCAGGTGGTGGCCGAGCACCGGCTCACCACGCTGATGGTCACGCACAACATGTCCCAGGCCCTCGAGGTCGGCAACCGGCTGATCATGATGCACGACGGCCGGATCATCCTCGAGCTGGACGAGCAGGAGAAGGCCGGGCGCACCCCGGCGGACCTGTTGGCCGAGTTCGCCAAGATCAAGGGTGCCGTCGTGGACGACAAGACCATGCTGTCCTGAGCGCTCCGTCCGGCGCCCCCGTCCCCGGCCCGCCCCTCCGCCCCACGGCGGGCGGGCGGGCCGGCCGTTCTCACCGGCGCGGCCGCGGGGTAGCGTCGTGGCGTGAGCACCGTGAAGCCCGACACCCAGAGCGCCACCGCAGCCGATGTCCGCCTCCAGACCGTCACGGGGCGTATCCCGGTGACGGACGTGCAGCCCGTGGTGCTGGACGGCCGGTTCCCGGCGAAGGCCGTGGTCGGCGAGGACATCCCCGTCCGCGCGACCGTGTTCCGCGAGGGCCACGACTCCGTGCGCGCCACCGTCCGCCTGCTCGACCCGGCCGGCGCCGAGGTGCAGCGCGTGCAGATGCGTCCGGGCCGGCCCGGCCTGGACGAGGTCGTGGCCACGCTGCGGCCCGCCGAGCCGGGCCTGCACCAGTTCGTGGTCGAGGGCTGGGACGACCCGGTGGGCACGTGGAAGCACGCGGCCACCGTCAAGATCGCCGCCGGCATCGACGTGGAGCTGATGCTCGCCGAGGGCGCCGCCCTGTTCCGCCGGGCCGCCGAGGACGCGGAGCGCTCGGCCGAGGACCGCGCCGTGTTCGAGGAGGTCGTTCGCGGCCTCGAGGACGAGTCGCTCATCCCGGCCCAGCGCCTGGCCTCCGCCGAGTCGGCGGAGGTGTCCGCCGTCCTCCACGCCCGCCCCGTGCGGGAGCACCTCACGAGCTCCGAGCTCTACCCGCTGGACGTGCAGCGTGAGCTCGCCGGCCGCGGCGCCTGGTACGAGTTCTTCCCCCGCTCCGAGGGCGCCCGCTTCGACGAGGCCTCCGGCACGTGGTCCTCCGGCACCTTCGCGACGGCGGCCGACCGGCTCCCGGCGGTCGCCCGGATGGGCTTCCAGGTGGCCTACCTGCCGCCGATCCACCCGATCGGCACCACGCACCGCAAGGGTCCGAACAACACGCTGACGGCCGGGCCGCAGGACCCGGGCTCGCCGTGGGCGATCGGCGGGCCCGAGGGCGGGCACGACGCCGTGCACCCGGACCTGGGCACCGTCGAGGACTTCGAGGCGTTCGTGGCCGCGGCCGCGGACGAGGGCCTCGAAGTGGCCCTGGACCTGGCCCTGCAGTGCTCCCCGGACCACCCGTGGGTCACCGCGCACCCGGAGTGGTTCACCACCCGCGTGGACGGCACCATCGCGTACGCGGAGAACCCGCCGAAGAAGTACCAGGACATCTACCCGCTGAACTTCGACAACGACCCGGACGGCCTCGCCCAGGCGGTGCTGGACGTGGTGCGGGGCTGGGTGGCCCGCGGCGTGCACATCTTCCGCGTGGACAACCCGCACACCAAGCCCCTGTGGTTCTGGGAGTGGCTGATCGCGAAGGTCCGCGCCGAGGAGCCGCGCGTCGTGTTCCTCGCCGAGGCCTTCACCCGTCCCGCGATGATGCACGCCCTGGGCAAGGTCGGGTTCCAGCAGTCCTACGGGTACTTCACCTGGCGGAACACCGCCGAGGAGCTCGCGGAGTACCTCCAGGAGATCTCGCACGAGACGCCGGCGTTCTACCGCCCCAACCTCTTCGTCAACACGCCGGACATCCTCACGGAGTACCTGCAGCACGGCGGCCCGGGCGCGTTCCGGATCCGCGCCGTCGTCGCCGCCACGGCCAGCCCGCTGTGGGGCGTCTACGCCGGGTTCGAGCTGTTCGAGCACGTGGCCCGGCCCGGCGCGGAGGAGTACATCGACAACGAGAAGTACGAGTACCGCCCCCGGGACTGGGAGGGCGCGGAGGCCGCGGGTGCCTCGCTCGCCCCGTACCTCACCCGGCTCAATGAGATCCGCGCGGCGCACCCGGCGCTGGGCGACCTGCAGAACCTGACCCTGCACGCCTCGACGCACCCGGACCTGCTCGTGTTCTCGAAGACGCGCTCGGCCCGGCCCGAGGGTGCGCACCGGGACGCCGAGGCGGTCACCGACGCCGGTCCCGCGGAGGACACCCTGATCGTCGTCGTCACCACGAACCCGCACGACGTCGTCGAGGCGACCCTGGACCTGGACCTCGAGGCGCTGCGTCTGCGCCCCGAGGACCGCGACGCGTCCGGGGCCGTCGAGGTGGAGGACCTGCTCACCGGCCAGCGCTGGCGGTGGGGCCGCACCCCGTACGTCCGCCTGGACCCCCACGTCGAGCCCGCCCATGTCCTGCGGGTCGTCCGGAACGGCTGAGCCGCTCCCGACGCCCGCCGTCCCCAGAACAGGAATCGCCATGACCCCGTCCGCCGCCCCCCGTCCCGCCGTCGCCCCGCTCGCCGTGGACCCGGAGGTGCTGGCCGCCGTCGCGCAGGGCCGGCACCACGATCCGCACACCGTGCTGGGCGCCCACCCGCATCCCGACGGCGCCGCGGTCACCTACCGCGTGCTGCGCCCGCTGGCGCGCACGGTCACGGTGGTCCGCGCCGGCGACGGGCAGCGGGTGGAGCTGACGCACGAGCACGACGGCGTGTTCGCGGGCGTGGCCCCGACGCCCCGCGTGGCCGGGGCCGCCGCGGGCGACTACCGCGTCGAGGTGGCGTACGAGACCGAGGACGGCACGACCGGCCCCGTCCAGGAGCAGGACGACGCGTACCGGCACCTGCCCACGCTCGGCGAGCTGGACCTGCACCTGATCGGGGAGGGCCGGCACGAACGGCTGTGGGAGGTGCTCGGCGCCCGCGTGGTCCGCACCTCCGCCGACGAGGCCGTCGGCACGGCCTTCGCGGTCTGGGCGCCGAACGCGCGGGCCGTGCGCGTGGTGGGCGACCACAACGGCTGGGACGGCCGGACCCATGCCATGCGGTCCCTCGGCTCCTCCGGCGTGTGGGAGCTGCTGGTGCCTGGCGTCGGTCACGGCGACCGCTACAAGTTCGAGATCCTCGGCCGGGACGGGCTCTGGCGGCAGAAGGCGGACCCGATGGCCCGCTGGACGGAGGTCCCGCCGGCCACGGCCTCGCGTGTGCTGGAGTCCGACTACGCCTTCGGGGACCGCACCTGGATGGAGCGCCGCCGCGTCACGGACCCGCACGAGCGCCCGCTGAGCATCTACGAGGTGCACCTGGGCTCGTGGCGGCCCGGGCTGGACTACCGCGAGCTGGCCGAGCAGCTCGTGGAGTACGTGCAGTGGCTGGGGTTCACGCACGTGGAGTTCCTGCCGGTCGCGGAGCATCCGTTCGGCGGGTCCTGGGGCTACCAGGTGACCGGCTACTACGCCCCCACCTCCCGGTTCGGCTCCCCGGACGAGTTCAAGCACCTGGTGGACGCGCTCCACCGGGCGGGGATCGGCGTCATCGTGGACTGGGTGCCGGCGCACTTCCCGAAGGACGAGTGGGCGCTCGCGCGCTTCGACGGGACCGCCCTGTACGAGCACCCGGACCCGCGGCGGGGCGAACATCCCGACTGGGGCACCCTCGTGTTCGACTTCGGCCGCACCGAGGTCCGCAACTTCCTCGTGGCCAACGCGCTCTACTGGCTCGGCGAGTTCCACATCGACGGGCTGCGCGTGGACGCCGTCGCCTCGATGCTCTACCTGGACTACTCGCGCGAGGACGGGCAGTGGGAGCCCAACGTGCACGGCGGCAACCACAACCTCGAGGCCATCGACTTCCTGCGCGAGGTCAACGCGACCGTGTACCGCCTGCACCCCGGCGTCCACATGATCGCGGAGGAGTCCACGGCCTTCTCCGGGGTGAGCGCTCCCGTGGACGCGGGCGGTCTCGGCTTCGGCAAGAAGTGGAACATGGGCTGGATGCACGACACCCTGGCCTACCTGTCCCAGGACCCGGTCAACCGCCGGTGGCACCACGGGCAGTGGACGTTCTCCATGGTGTACGCCTACTCGGAGAACTACGTGCTGCCGCTGTCCCACGACGAGGTCGTCCACGGCAAGGGCTCCCTGCTGGGCCGCATCCCGGGCGACCGACGGCAGCAGCTGGCGACCCTGCGCGCCTACTACGGGTACATGTGGGCGCACCCCGGCAAGCAGCTGCTGTTCATGGGCGGGGAGTACGCGCAGCCGAGCGAGTGGTCCGAGGGCGAGGGCCTGGACTGGCCCGTCTCGTGGGATGAGGCGCACCGCGGGGTCCAGCTGACGATCCGGGAGCTCAACGCGCTCTACCGCAGCAAGCCGGCGCTGTGGTCGCTGGACCACAGCCCGGAGGGATTCTCGTGGGTGGACGGCGGCGACGCCGACGGCAACACGCTCGTGTTCCTCCGCATGCCCGCGGCGCAGGTGGTGCCGGAGACACGGATCGACGACGACGGCGCCGCGGTCCCGGCCGCTGAACCGGGCGGCGCCCCGCTGCTGTGCATCACCAACCTCTCGGGGTCGCCGCGTCAGGGGCTGCGCGTGGGGGTGCCGTCCGCGGGGGAGTGGACGGTGGTGCTGGACACCGATGCGACCGACTTCCACGGTGACGGCTGGCGGGAGCAGACCGGCCAGTCCGAGGTGATCGCGGCACACGAGGGCCAGTGGCAGGGCCAGCCGGCCCACGTCACGGTGAACGTGCCGGCGCTGACCACCCTGTGGCTCCAGCCGACCCTGGACACGACGGCCACGCCCTGAGGAGTGGTGCACGTCACGGCCGGGGGTGACGGCGCTGGAGCGTCGAACGGGGCGGGCCAGGCCGAAGGAATCCGCGAGAACAGGCGGAAACCGGCCGCCCACCCTTGACCGCACGCCGGGTGCCGCCCCTGATTTTGTGTTCGGTGGGATTCGTGTGTAGAGTTCCATCTCGTGCTCAAGACGCCGACCGGGTGACCGGGAGGCGGGGTGAAGAACACAGAATCCGCGGATTCATGCCGAGAATGGCAGGTCCAGGGCGGGTGGTGCTCACCGGGTGCGCGGCCGGCAGTGATGCGGGTCGGGATTCCTGAAGAAGATGATCTGGTTTGACAGCCGGGAATCATGTGGTAAGCTTTTCGAGGCCTTCCACGTGGATGGTCCGGTGAGTGTCTGGCCCCGCGGAAGCGGAGTTGACATTGTCGGATCGCGTGGTAAGGTTTTCTAGCCCGGCCATGTGAACGGACGGTGAATGCTTCGGACACGGAGTTGACACGGTCGAAACGGATGGTCTAGGATGGAGAAGTTGCTCCAGAGCGAAACGGCCCGCGGAGCGGGTCGCTGAAGCTGGAAGCGCCTGTTGTTTGAGAACTCAATAGTGTGCCAAGTTTGTTGATGCCAATTGTTTTAACACATATTGGTTGATCATCGCCTGCCACCCCCGTGGTGTGGTGATGGTCTGCTAGGTATTGAATGGATGTCGTGGTGGTTATTTCCGGCTGCCACGGTGTTGTTCTGTAATTTTTTTACGGAGAGTTTGATCCTGGCTCAGGATGAACGCTGGCGGCGTGCTTAACACATGCAAGTCGAACGATGAAGCCCAGCTTGCTGGGTGGATTAGTGGCGAACGGGTGAGTAACACGTGAGTAACCTGCCCTTAACTCTGGGATAAGCCTGGGAAACTGGGTCTAATACCGGATAGGAGCGTCCACCGCATGGTGGGTGTTGGAAAGATTTATCGGTTTTGGATGGACTCGCGGCCTATCAGCTTGTTGGTGAGGTAATGGCTCACCAAGGCGACGACGGGTAGCCGGCCTGAGAGGGTGACCGGCCACACTGGGACTGAGACACGGCCCAGACTCCTACGGGAGGCAGCAGTGGGGAA
>ERZ1023313.52-NODE-52-length-66808-cov-5.067308_pt1 | contig 66808 bp, 56 predicted proteins | sample MGYA00521233_ERZ1023313 | MGnify/ENA primary metagenome ERZ1023313 (study PRJEB32759, sample SAMN07749866) | skin metagenome | biome: transportation; feature: city; material: polyester macromolecule | host: Homo sapiens | place: Hong Kong:TKO line | collected... | reverse complement strand
AAGGCCTCGACCAGGTCATCAGCCAGCCGCCGGTCGCGTGAAATGCGTTGTTCAAGCGGTCCGGTAAACACTCTCAAGCTTGCCCGGCCAGCGGCCTTGGCTTCATACAGTGCGGCATCGGCATTGCGAAGGATTTCAGATGGATCATCGCGTGAAATTTCAGCAACCGCGAGCCCGAGGCTTGCGCTGAATACGCATTGTTTGTTGCGATAGAGAATGGGCTCCAGGGTACGTTCCAAAAGACGTTGGCCAATGTCTTCTGCGCGTTCCAATTCTGTGCCTGGAGCACACAGGACAACAAATTCGTCGCCGCCGACCCGGGCCACCAGATCGTCTTCCCGGGTGGCGGTCAAAAGCTTGCGGGCAACTGTCTTCAGAACGTGGTCGCCGGCATCATGCCCCAAGACGTCATTGACTTGCTTGAAGCGGTCGAGATCGATCCGGATCACAGCCCGTTCGCCGCGTCCACCGGCAGCCTTCAATGCATGGTCGAGCTTGCGCCGGTTGGAAAGACCCGTCAGCGCGTCTTCAAGGGACCGGCGCCGGTAATGGGCCTTCGCCGTCTCAAGGTTTTCGGTCAGGTTTTGCAGTTTGCGGTTGGACTGTACGAAGTCACTGACATCGGACCGGATGACGACCTTGTCGCCATGCGCGCTTTCCGTCAGTTTCACCTGGATGTAGCGCTCGCCTTGTACAACAAGGCTGACCTGCGAGCCGTCCTGTTCCAACTTGTTCCGGAAATCGAGAATGAACTTGTTCCGGTCTTCCTCTGAGATGTCGGGATAGTGTCCATGTTCCATGGCATCTTGCAGAATTTCCGCGCCGGTCATTCCGAGTTTAACCCGTTCAGGGACTGGATGGGCGAGCTGGCGATACATTTCGTTGCAGGTGATGAGGCGGCGCTTTGAATCAAAGACCGCAAAGCCGTCCGGGATTGCTTCCACGGCTGTGGCAAAGCGTTCATTGACCTCATTCACGTGCCGTGCGGAGGCTGTGAGCGTGGACCACACCTCGCGCATCGTCCGGGTCAAGAACATCATGATCATGAGCAAGGCGAAGCTGACGAGTAACGTGCCCCCGATGACCAGATTGACGATCCGATCCTCAATCGTCTGAACCTGAGCATGAAAACTGGCGCTGTCTGCCATCATTTTTTCAAGCGCTGCCTTGATTTCAAGACCTTGGGCAAAGCGGCTGCTTTGTTCTGAGTGGCGTGCAAGAGGAGCCGCGCGCATGAGTTCCAGCTGCGCGATGAGATCGTCGGTCCTGGCCACCTCAGCCCTACACATGGCGAACGCGGCGCCTGCACCAAGCCGTTTGACCACCTCATATTCAGGGACAGTCAGATTCTGCGTACACCAAAGCGCTTCTGCTCGCGCACTTGAGAGTGAATCAATAAGTTGGCCAATGTCCGAATCCCGAAGGATCGGCGATTGGACAACAAGGTCGTGGGCTTGTTTAATGTGCAGAAAATGCTGGAAGTTGCGCGCGCGATATTCGCCAGCCAGATAGAGATAATTGTAGCCCAGAAATGAGACGACCATGGACATCATCAATAGTCCGATAGCGATCGCTGGCGCAGCCCGTTTGGTCTCGCTTGGAGCGCCCTCAGAGGCTGGTCCCCTCAGGAAATCTCCGGTCTGGTCATCGGTACTTAAACTGTCTCGCATTCGTAGTCTGGCGCGCCCCCGGTTGCGTTGTTGGACGTTTTCTCGCCCTTCCGCAAAGTCAGAGATATCGCGTAAAGATATAAAAAAGCGTTTCCTTCCAGTGATCTGAGGGAAAATATCAAAATACTTCTCACCGAAACCGCAAGTATTTTTTGGTCAAAATCACTGACGACTGGTCCAGCACTGAGTATGATCTGCCTCAAGCCGATCGGTTGCAGGAACAGAGTCTTGGGTAAGCAGTGCAATCACCGGTAGTTAGTAAGAACTCTTAGTGGGGCACCATGTCTGACATCCCAGTGGTACTTTTGCATGGCACGAATGCTGGACCCTGGACGATGGCGCCATTCAAAAAGTTCTTTGAAGAAGCTGGCTTTGCATGTCATGCGCCGACATACCGGTTCCATGACCTTGCGGACGGCGAAGAACGCCGGAAAGCACTGATTGGAACCAGTATTCAAGACTACGTCTCGGATACCGTTGAATTCATCCGAACTCTCGACAGGCCGCCCATCGTCATCGGGCACTCCCTTGGCGGGCTGATCGCGCAAATTCTGTCCGGACGCGGTCTGATCGAGGCAGGTGTTCTGATCAACAGCAGCATCATGGCAGGCACAACACCGACCACGGACATGGAACGTGCCCTCGGCAAGATGTTTATGTCGGCCGGTGCCTTTTGGCAGGAGGCTCCAGGGCAGGACTTTGAATTGCTTGCGGCCTATGGTTTGAACACCATGCCGGAAATTCAGCAGCACGAAATCTGTGACCGTTTGAGCACTGAATCTGGAGAAGTTTTGTTTGAGCTGTTTTTCTGGATGTATGATCAGAAACAGGCAACCCAGGTGGTGTTTGATGGGCGAAATGCACCAATGCTCTTCCTGACAGGGGGAGAAGACAAGGTCGTCCCGCCATCAACAGCCCGTCAGATGGCGGCGCGGTATGGCGATTTGGCCACTGTTCAAGAGTATCCTGGTAAATGCCACTACATGCAGCTCGAAGACGGATGGCAGGAGCTCGCGTCAAACAGTCTGGTGTGGATCCGGGAAACAGTTTCCCGCAAGAATATCTAGATCCGGACCCGGTTCGCTTTTTGGTGCGAACCTTGCGCTTTAGACCCAATTTCCCGGCTCCACCCTTGACACTTTCACCCCCAACCTTTATCGCGCTCCCATCGTGCGTCTTGGGTTCCGCCCAAGGCGAGCGCTGCTATTTGCAATGCTCCTGCAAAAAGGGGAGTGGGCGGCGCGGCACACGGAAATTTTGATAATCAACACCTCCGGGGCGGATTGCCGCTCAGGACCGAGGACGAAGCAAAACCCATGCAGGTAACCGAAACCCTCGCTGAGGGCCTCAAGCGCGAGCTGAAGATTGACATTCCGGCCGGCGATCTGGCTGTGAAGCTCGATGACTATCTGAACGACATGAAGTCCAAGGCCAACATCAAGGGCTTCCGTCCGGGAAAGGTGCCGGTCGCGCACCTGAAGAAGATGTATGGCCGTCAAGCCATGGCCGAAATCCTGTCGAACACCATCCAGGAAACCACGCAAAAGGCTGTTGAAGAGCGTTCCGAGCGCCCGGCGCTGACACCGGAAATCGATCTTCCGGAAGAAGACGCTGAGAAGATCCTCGCCGGCGATGCCGATCTGTCTTTCAAGATGACCTACGACGTACTGCCGGACTTTGAAATCGTCGATTTCGGCGGTTTTGAAATCGAGCGTCCGGTTGTCGAGATCGCGGAAGAAGAAGTCGACACACAGGTCTCTGACATCGCCAAGAATAATACCCCGTTCGAAGCCAAAGATGGCGCTGCTGAAGACGGCGACCGCGTCACCATGTCTTACCTCGGCAAAATCGACGGCGAGCCGTTTGAAGGCGGTGCGGACGAAAACGGCCAGCTGGTTCTGGGCTCCGGTCAGTTCATCCCGGGTTTTGAAGAGCAGCTGATCGGCACGAAGGCTGGCGACGAGAAAGTCGTTGAAGTGACCTTCCCGGAAGAGTACCCGGCAGCACATCTGGCTGGCAAAGCCGCGACTTTCGACGTTGTTGTCAAAGAAGTCGGCGCACCGGGTGAAGCCGCGATCGATGATGAGTTTGCAAAAGGCCTTGGCCTTGAGTCGCTCGAGAAGCTGAAAGAAATCGTTCGTGGCCAGATCGAAGGCCAGTTCGGTCAGATGACCCGTCAGCGCGTCAAGCGTCAGCTTCTCGACAAGCTGGACGAGCATTACTCCTTCGAACTGCCGGAAAAACTGCTGGAATCTGAGTTCCAGATCGTTTGGCAGCAAGTCGAAGAAGACATGAAGCGCAACGAAAAGACCTTCGAAGACGAAGAAACAACGGAAGAAGAGGCGAAAGCGGAATACCGCAAGATCGCCGAGCGCCGTGTTCGTTTGGGTCTGGTGCTGTCCGAAATCGGTGAAAAGAACAACATTCAGGTCACCGACGAGGAAATGCAGCGGGCGCTCTACGACCGGGTCCGCCAGTTCCCGGGCCAAGAGCAGCAGGTGTTTGAATTCTACAAGAACAACCAGCAGGCCCTGGCGTCTCTGCGCGCTCCGATCTACGAGGAAAAAGTCGTCGACTTCATGCTCGAGCTTGCCAAGGTGACCGACAAGACGGTGACCAAGGAAGAGCTGGAGAAGCTTGTTGCCGAGGACGAAGACGCCGCCTGACGGTGAGTTTTTCCCGGATAATCAACAGATGCGGCGGCAACTTTAACTTTGCTTTCATGCCGCATCTGCGATGACTTTGCGTTGAGGGCGGCATCCCTATATATGGGGGTGTCGCTTTTTTCGAGTCAGGCCTTGGAACGATGCGCTTGCAAGGCCTGTTTCCAGCCCAAATCCTGGGTAACATCTCAAGCATATGGATGAGGTATGAAGGATCCTGTCGATATCTACATGAACACTCTCGTGCCGATGGTTGTCGAACAGACGAACCGGGGCGAGCGGGCCTTCGATATCTACTCGCGCTTGCTGAAGGAGCGCATCATCTTCCTGACCGGTCCGGTCGAAGATCACATGGCAACCTTGGTCAGTGCGCAGCTGCTTTATCTGGAAGCTGACAATCCTTCCAAGGAAATCGCGATTTACATCAATTCGCCCGGCGGGTTGGTCACATCCGGCCTGGCGATTTACGACACGATGCAGTTCATTCGCCCGGCCGTGTCGACCCTCTGCATTGGTCAGGCAGCTTCCATGGGCTCACTGCTTCTGGCTGCTGGCGAGAAAGACATGCGCTTCATTCTACCGAATGCGCGGGTAATGGTTCACCAGCCATCCGGTGGTTTCCGTGGTCAGGCAGCCGACATCATGCTGCACGCCCAGGAAATCTTGGCGATGAAACGCCGGCTGAATGAAATTTACGTGAAGCACACCGGACGGAGCCTGGATCAGGTAGAAGAAGCGCTGGAGCGCGATAACTTCATGACCGCTGAAAAAGCCAAGGAATTCGGGATCGTCGACAATGTCATCACGGATCGGTCCAGCCTTGGTGGTGAAGCCGAGTCGAAAGGCTAAGGATTTCTGCGGAGAGCCACGGGTTGAAAATCCGTGGCTTTACCGTGAAAATCCCAAGGTATTCTAAGGTTTCCACCTTCGCCTTAAACCTATATTGATTTTTACCGGCGAAGCATGGTGACATCCTATAGGAAAGTGCGGCACCTTAGGCGCCTAAAACTTTCAAACCGGGAGCCTCAATTTGGCCTCACCCGGAGAGATAAGGGGTTAAGCACCCCAAAAACGCGAGGTTGACTACATGACCAAGGCCAGCGGCAGCGATTCAAAGAATACGCTCTACTGCTCCTTCTGCGGCAAAAGCCAGCACGAAGTCCGCAAGCTGATCGCCGGCCCGACTGTTTTCATTTGCGATGAATGTGTCGAGCTGTGCATGGATATCATCCGCGAGGAGAATAAATCCTCGCTGGTTAAGTCCCGGGACGGGATCCCGACTCCTCAGGAAATTCGCGATGTTCTCGATGATTATGTCATCGGGCAGGGCAGTGCGAAGAAGGTCCTGTCGGTCGCCGTTCACAACCACTACAAGCGTCTGAACCACGCGTCCAAGAACAACGATGTTGAGCTTGCAAAGTCCAACATCCTGCTGGTCGGACCGACCGGTTGTGGCAAGACACTGCTCGCGCAGACGCTTGCCCGGATTTTGGATGTGCCGTTCACAATGGCAGACGCAACGACCCTGACCGAAGCCGGTTACGTCGGTGAAGACGTCGAGAACATCATCCTCAAGCTGCTGCAGTCCGCGGACTACAACGTGGAACGCGCGCAGCGCGGCATCGTTTATATCGATGAGATCGACAAGATCAGTCGGAAGGCGGACAACCCGTCCATTACCCGCGATGTCTCCGGGGAGGGCGTACAGCAGGCTCTGTTGAAGATTATGGAAGGCACTGTGGCTTCCGTGCCGCCGCAGGGCGGCCGCAAGCATCCGCAGCAGGAGTTCCTGCAGGTGGACACCACCAATATGCTCTTCATCTGTGGTGGCGCATTTGCCGGGTTGGACAAGATTATTTCCGATCGCGGTACCCAGACTTCCATCGGTTTCCAGGCACAAGTTCATGCGCCGGAGGACCGCCGGATTGGCGAGCTGTTCTCCGAGCTGGAGCCGGAAGATTTGTTGAAGTTCGGCCTTATTCCGGAATTCGTTGGCCGTCTGCCGGTCATCGCAACTCTGGAAGATCTCGACGAAGATGCCCTGATCACCATCCTGACCGAGCCGAAAAACGCGCTCGTCAAGCAGTATCAGCGTCTCTTTGAGATGGAGCAGGTTGAACTGTCGTTCCATGAAGATGCACTGCGGGCGATTGCCAACAAGGCGATTGAGCGGAAAACCGGTGCACGTGGCCTTCGGTCCATCCTTGAGTCGATCCTTCTCGACACGATGTACGAACTGCCGGGCCTGAAGGGCGTGAAGGAAGTCGTCATCTCTCCGGAAGTGGTCAAGGGCGAAGCGCGTCCCCTCTACATCTACGAGGACCGCGAAGAGACGTCAGCGACAAGTGCGTAAGCTAGCGGCAAGCGCATAACGTTATCGTCAGACAAATGCCGCTCTGGAGTGAGCGGCATTTTGCTTTTTGCACACCTGATTTTATTCGAGGTGCGTTATCCACCGTGTTGGTGAGTCGTCAACAGACAAGTCCCTTTGTTAATGTTTGATCGCCTTGACACCGGCCTGACAGGTAGCCACCTAATAGGACGTAAGGACGGCTTGTGCGGATCGTCAACGCGCCCATCCGGGGTGTTGCGATCCGGCCCTCGGCAGACGATCGCCGAAAGCCGTTTTCCAGTGTCTCTGGCTGCCTTTATTTGTGAGTGGGGCCGGAACACGCCGAGAAAGGAAAAAGAATGAGCGACGCAGAAATCCGCGCCACTGATCCGGACAGTACGTCTGTGTATCCTGTATTGCCCCTGCGCGATATTGTCGTCTTCCCGCACATGATCGTTCCGCTGTTCGTGGGTCGTGAAAAGTCGATCAAGGCGCTTGAAGAGGTGATGACCACCGACAAGCACATTCTTCTGGCGACCCAGATGAATGCCGCCGACGACGATCCGAACCCGGACCAGATCTACAACGTCGGTACGCTGGCAACCGTGTTGCAGCTGCTGAAACTGCCGGACAACACCGTGAAGGTGCTTGTCGAGGGCGGTGCACGCGCGCAAATCGGAAACTATTCCGACCGGACCGACTATTTCGAAGCAACCGCGACCGTTCTGCCGGAAAAAGACGGTGAGAACATTGAGGTTGAGGCGCTGGCCCGCTCCGTGGTTGCCGAGTTCGAAAACTATGTGAAGCTCAACAAGAAAGTGTCGCCGGAAGTGCTCGGTGCGGTCAATCAGATCGACGATTACTCCAAACTGGCTGACACGATTGCTTCTCACCTGGCGATCAAAATCCCTGAGAAGCAGGAAATTCTTGGCGTCGTCTCCGTCGCTGAGCGTCTTGAGCGTGTCCTTGGCATGATGGAAAGCGAGATTTCCGTCCTGCAGGTGGAAAAACGCATTCGCTCCCGCGTCAAGCGTCAGATGGAGAAGACCCAGCGCGAGTACTACCTGAATGAGCAAATGAAGGCCATTCAGAAGGAACTCGGGGACAGCGAGGACGGCAAGGACGAAGTTGCCGAACTCGAAGAGAAGATCAAAAAGACCAAGCTGACCAAGGAAGCGCGCGAGCGCGCTGCTGCCGAGATCAAGAAGCTGAAACAGATGAGCCCGATGTCCGCGGAAGCGACCGTCGTGCGCAATTATCTAGACTGGCTGATCGGCATTCCGTGGTCGAAGAAGTCCAAGGTCAAGCACGACCTGAGCTTTGCCGAGAAGGTTCTCGATACCGATCACTATGGCCTTGAAAAGGTCAAGGAGCGGATCGTGGAGTATCTTGCTGTCCAGAGCCGGGCGAACAAGTTGCGTGGTCCCATCCTCTGCCTTGTTGGACCTCCAGGTGTTGGTAAGACCTCGCTCGGAAAGTCGATTGCGAAGGCAACGGGACGTGAATTCGTCCGCATGTCGCTGGGCGGTGTGCGCGATGAAGCGGAAATCCGCGGCCACCGGCGGACCTATATCGGCTCCATGCCGGGCAAGGTCATTCAGTCAATGAAAAAGGCGAAGAAATCCAACCCGCTCTTCCTGCTCGACGAGATCGACAAAATGGGCATGGATTTCCGGGGTGACCCGTCATCTGCGCTGCTTGAGGTGCTGGATCCGGAACAGAACTCCTCCTTCATGGACCACTATCTGGAGGTCGAGTATGACCTGTCAGACGTGATGTTCGTGACCACGGCAAACACGCTGAACATTCCAGGTCCGCTGATGGACCGTATGGAGATCATCCGGATCGCTGGTTACACGGAAGAAGAGAAGGTGGAAATCTGCCGCCGTCACCTCATTCCGAAAGCCGAGAAGGATCACGGTCTGAAAGACGGTGAGTTCTCCATCGAAGACGATGCACTGCAGTTTGTGGTGCGCCGCTACACCCGTGAAGCCGGTGTGCGGAACCTTGAGCGTGAAATGGCGACCCTGGCCCGGAAAGCGGTCAAGGACATCCTGATGAGCGACAAGGAAAGCATCACGGTGACCCAGGAGATCGTTGAGGAATACCTTGGTGTTCCGCGGTACCGCTATGGGGAAGCCGAGTTGGAGGACCAGGTTGGTGTGGTTACCGGTCTCGCTTGGACGGAAGTCGGCGGCGAGCTCCTGACCATTGAAGGCCTCATGATGCCTGGTAAGGGCAAAATGACCGTCACCGGCAACCTGAAGGATGTGATGAAGGAGTCCATTTCGGCAGCGGCGTCTTACGTTCGCTCCCGCTCGATCGACTTCGGCATCGAACCGCCGCTCTTTGAGAAGAAGGACATTCACGTCCACGTTCCAGAGGGCGCAACCCCGAAGGACGGGCCATCTGCGGGTATCGCCATGGCCACGGCCGTGATCTCGACCATGACCGGTATTCCGGTGCGCCGGGATGTCGCCATGACGGGCGAAATCACCCTGCGTGGCCGCGTCTTGCCGATCGGTGGCCTGAAGGAGAAACTTCTTGCGGCTCTGCGCGGCGGCATCAAGCTTGTGATGATCCCGGAAGACAACGCCAAGGACCTCGCGGACATTCCGGACAGCGTGAAAAACTCGCTCGAGATCATTCCGGTTTCCGGCATGGATGAGGTGCTCAAGCATGCTCTGACACGCCAGCCGGAGGCCATCGAATGGGATGAAAGCGCTGCGGAAAATGCAACCAAGGCGAGCGCTTCTGATGATGACACAACAGGTGTCGTCGCCCACTAATCCGCCCTTGACATTTGCGAAACAGTCAAGCCCCGGGAAAACCGGGGCTTTTCTTTTGAATAATTGGTCAAAACGGCTGTTTTCTGCGAAAAAACCACTTGCGTTTCGGCTCAAATCTCGCGAGTTTCGCGCAACGGCGCTGACAGGAATCGTCGGCATACGTCCGTTTCTTAGAAAGGTATCTGCTATGAATAAGAACGATCTGATCGCAGCTGTCGCAGAAAAGACCGGCCTGACAAAGGCACAGGCAGGCGAAGCAGTTGACGCAAGCTTTGAAGCTGTCACTGAGACGCTGAAAGGCGGCGGCGAAGTCCGTATCATCGGTTTTGGTAACTTCACCGTTTCCGAACGGGCTGCGACCGAAGGCCGGAACCCGCGGACTGGCGAAACGATCCAGATCCCGGCTTCTAAGACGCCGAAATTCAAGGCTGGTAAAGGCCTGAAGGACGCTGTGAACTCCTAATTGCGAGTTTGCATCGGTCCATGGACTGAAAAAACCCCGTTCTCGAATTATCGAGGACGGGGTTTTTTGTATGCGCACTTAGCGGCCATAGATGAGGCTAAGTTACTCTTAGCAACTGACTTTGGCTGCAAAAGGCGAGAGAACGGGTGCCGTATGAAACGGTCATCCACAGGCAGAAACGCCGATGGCATTTTTTTAGAAAATAGGTCTTGCCAAGGAGAGAGGGAGCCCATAAAAGGCATCTCACCTCGTTGAGGGCGATTAGCTCAGTTGGTAGAGCGCTTCGTTTACACCGAAGATGTCGGGAGTTCGAGTCTCTCATCGCCCACCATTCCCTCTTCTATATTCCAGCTAAGAATGAACAGGCATCACACGATGTGCTGAACGAGAGTTAGCCGCCGTTAAAACGCGCTGTGGTGGCCTATGTGGCCTCTTCGCGTTCTCGGTATTCCAGCCGAAGTTAGGCCTTATCCGGCCTTGGCATCGGTCTTCGGATCTTCAGCCAAATCGACTTCCTGTTCGATCTGCAAAAGTGCACGGGCGAATTGGGCAAACAACGCCACAAACACCCCGACGCCGACAAACAGATAAAGCACCGTGAACAGCCTGCCGGCAACGCTCTGAGGGGCAAGATCGCTCACGCCGACGGTCGCCAGCGTCATGGCGCTGAAATAGAGCGCATCCACCCAGCTCCAGCCTTCCACTGTCTTGTAAAAAACGGTGCCGGAGAAAAGGATAAGCCCTGCAAGGAGAAACCCGGAGCGGAAATGCGGCCGGTTCCATGATCGCAGAATGGCTTTCAGCAAACGCACCAGTGTGAGAACGGTCGACAGCATTCCAATGTCCTTTCTTGAGCCGGGGCGGTGTGCAATCAATATGCATCAATGTTTCGATGGATTGTTTTTCGCTGTGAGTGCTGTAGGGCTTGAACTTACCCACAGCACCTTAAAGTATTGAATCACTGATAAGAAAATCAGATCGTCTTCGAGATTTCAGGTGGCGAGTTCCGATCTAGTAAATTGAGTTGTCCACAACCTGAACGCTTTTGGTGCGTTGGCAAAATGGCTCAAACAGAAGGCTTTTAAAAAAACGACATAATTGTCCGGCCAGAGCGCTTGACTTCATGTCTCAGCCGCCGTACATCAGCGCCACTTCGCGACGACATCACGTCGCCGCGCGAAGCGGGTGTAGCTCAGTTGGTTAGAGTGCCGGCCTGTCACGCCGGAGGTCGCGGGTTCGAGCCCCGTCACTCGCGCCACTTTCCCAAACCGGGTTTGTGGCGCATATATACCGTGAATGTGCGGGTGTAGCTCAGTTGGTTAGAGTGCCGGCCTGTCACGCCGGAGGTCGCGGGTTCGAGCCCCGTCACTCGCGCCACTCACGGTTCCCGATCTTTTCCGAGAATTTAGCAATTCAAGTTCGACCGGCCGACGCCGGTGTGCGTTGCGGCGTCCAGATGTGTTTGAATGTCGTGCCTGATAAGCCGGGTTTCCGCGAGAGCGATGCCAAATGCAGGCGATTCTAATGATTGGCTTGATTGGTCATGGCGTGCGGCCAATTTGCCGCGCCGGTTGTGCAGAGAAAATCCTGCCTTTCAAACCCGCCGAATTATGCGCTTTGTAGCGTTCTGTTATGGATTTGGTTTAAATGTGGCAATAGCTTGACCGGGTTAGGGTCTTGCGTTGCAGCAATACGTGGGCTAGGTGTGCGCTCGCATGTTGGATTAGTGAAAAAACCGATGGGCCACGCATGACCTGATGGTACTATCCGGTGCAGGACAGGGCAGGGCTGCGGTACGGATCGCCTCCCGGTCCGCCTCCAAATGCAAGGACGCGAAAACATGGAAGAACTTCTGCGGGAATATGTCCCGATCGTCGTGTTTATCGGCATTGCGCTGGTCATTGGCCTTGCGCTGCTGATCTCGCCCTTCCTGCTTGCTTACAAGAACCCGGATCCGGAAAAGCTGTCCGCCTATGAGTGCGGCTTCAACGCTTTTGACGACGCCCGGATGAAATTCGACATCCGCTTTTATCTGGTTGCGATCCTCTTCATCATCTTTGACCTGGAAGTGGCCTTTCTGTTTCCGTGGGCGGTCTCCTTCGGTGAGCTTGGCTGGTACGGCTACGGCTCGATGATGGTGTTCCTGGGCGTCCTGACGGTCGGATTTATCTACGAATGGAAAAAAGGGGCGCTGGAATGGGATTGACCACTGCTAAGCCGCTCATCGCGGAGCAGCCGAAAGGCATTATCGACCCGAATACCGGAAAGCCGGTTGGCGCGGATGACCCGTTTTTCCTGGAAGTCAATGACGAGCTTGCCGACAAGGGCTTTCTCGTCACTTCCACCGACAACCTTATTCAGTGGGCCCGCACAGGCTCCTTGATGTGGATGACGTTTGGTCTGGCCTGTTGCGCCGTTGAGATGATGCAAATGTCCATGCCGCGTTATGACGCCGAGCGCTTTGGCTTTGCCCCGCGCGCATCCCCGCGCCAGTCGGATGTGATGATTGTTGCTGGGACGCTGACCAACAAGATGGCGCCTGCGCTGCGCAAGGTCTACGACCAGATGCCGGAACCGCGGTATGTCATCTCCATGGGATCCTGCGCCAATGGTGGTGGCTATTACCACTATTCTTATTCAGTAGTACGCGGATGTGACCGCGTCGTCCCGGTCGATATTTACGTTCCGGGATGTCCTCCGACAGCCGAGGCGCTGCTTTATGGTGTCTTGATGCTGCAGAAAAAGATCCGCCGCACAGGCACGATCGAACGTTGATTGCATTCGCCGCTTTGAATGGCGGCGGATTTGAGGGAAGAGGGCCAAAGCGGCCCAAATGAGAGCTCCGAAGGAGTGAGGTCGAACATGGACGAAACGTTGAAGGAACTCGCCGAGCATATCGAGCTCGGTTTGTCAGAGTCCCTCGTGTCCTGGAAGGTCGAATACGGCGAGCTCACACTGGTCGTGAATGCGTCCGACATTCTTGATGTGGTGCGGTATCTTCGCGACAACGCCTCCTGCAAGTTCGTCAACCTGACGGACATTTGCGGCGTTGACTATCCGGCGCGCGAGAAACGTTTCGACGTTGTGTACCACTTCCTGTCCCCCTTCCAGAACCAGCGTATTCGCGTGAAGCTCGAAACAGATGATGTGACGCCGGTCACGTCTCTGACGTCTCTGTTTCCGGGAGCAGAATGGTTCGAACGGGAAGCCTACGATATGTACGGCATCTTGTTCTCCGGCCATCCGGACCTGCGCCGGATCCTGACCGACTACGGTTTTGATGGTCATCCGCTGCGCAAGGATTTCCCCGTGACCGGGTTTGTGGAAGTCCGCTATGACGACGAAAAGAAACGTGTTGTTTATGAGCCGGTTCGCCTGAACCAGGAAATGCGCACCTTTGATTTCCTCTCGCCATGGGAAGGTACGGATTACGTGCTGCCGGGCGATGAAAAAGCAACGACGAATTAAGGCGGATCCCGATGGCTCAGGCTCAGGTTCGTAACTTCAACATCAACTTTGGTCCGCAGCACCCGGCGGCGCACGGCGTGTTGCGTCTGGTGCTGGAGCTGGACGGCGAGGTGGTCACACGCGTCGATCCGCATATTGGCCTTTTGCACCGCGGCACGGAAAAGCTGATCGAGCAGAAGACCTACCTCCAGGCTGTTCCGTACTTTGATCGCCTGGATTACGTTGCGCCGATGAACCAGGAGCACGCGTTTGCTCTGGCTGTTGAGCGCATGCTCGGCATCGAAGTGCCGAAGCGCGGGCAGTTGGTACGTGTGCTTTATTCGGAAATTGGCCGCATCCTGTCGCACCTTTTGAATGTCACTACGCAAGCGATGGACGTTGGCGCGTTGACGCCGCCGCTGTGGGGCTTTGAGCCGCGTGAAGAGCTGATGGTTTTCTATGAGCGTGCCTGCGGCGCACGGATGCACGCCGCCTATGTGCGCCCAGGCGGTGTTCATCAGGACTTGCCGCGCGATCTTCTGGATGACATCTGGGACTTCTGTGATCCGTTCCTGCAGACGCTGGACGATATCGAAGGCCTTTTGACCGACAACCGCATCTTCAAGCAGCGGAATGTTGACATCGGCGTTGTCGATCTGGATGACGCCTGGGCGTGGGGCTTCTCTGGTGTCATGGTCCGGGGATCCGGGGCGCCTTGGGATCTGCGCAAGTCGCAGCCTTACGAGTGCTATTCCGAACTCGACTTCGACATTCCGATCGGTAAGAACGGCGACTGTTACGACCGGTATTTGATCCGTATGGATGAAATGCGCCAGTCGATCCGGATCATGAAGCAGTGCCTGGAGAAGCTGACGGTGGAAACCGGTCCAGTATCGTCTGCTGACGGGAAGATCGTTCCACCCAAGCGTGGTGAAATGAAACGCTCGATGGAGTCGTTGATCCACCACTTCAAGCTCTACACGGAAGGCTATCACGTACCGCCGGGTGAAGTTTATGCGGCCGTTGAAGCGCCGAAAGGCGAATTCGGTGTGTATCTCGTGGCTGACGGCACCAACAAGCCGTACCGCTGCAAGATCAAGGCACCGGGCTACGCCCACCTTTCGGCGATGGATTTCGTCTGCCGTGGCCACCAGCTCGCCGACGTTTCAGCGGTGCTTGGGTCCATGGACATCGTTTTCGGTGAGGTTGACCGCTAATGCGGGGCATCCTCCACACAATTTCGACCCAGGCAGCCGCTGTAGCGGCGCCGGGCAGCTGATAACAACGGGAATTACCTCATGGCAGTTCGCAGGCTTGCGGCGGAACAACCTGATAGCTTTGAGTTCACCGAGGAAAACCTCGGCTGGGCGAAGAAGTTGATCGACCGCTATCCCGCCGGCCGTCAGGCGTCAGCGGTCATCCCGCTTCTGTGGCGTGCGCAGGAACAGAACGATGGCTGGGTCAGCGAACCGGCGATCCGGTATATTGCGGATCTCTTGGAAATGCCGAACATCCGCGTTTTGGAAGTTGCGACCTTCTACACCATGTTCCAGCTTCAGCCGGTTGGAAAGAAAGCCCACATTCAAGTGTGCGGCACGACACCGTGCCAGCTGCGCGGCTCGGAAGATCTGATCAAGATCTGTAAATCCCGCATCGCGAAGCATATGCACGAGATCTCCGAGGACGGCATGTTCTCCTGGGAAGAGGTGGAGTGCCTGGGTGCTTGCGTGAACGCGCCAATGGTGCAGATTTTCAAAGACACCTATGAAGATCTCAACGAAGAAACTTTCAACAAGCTACTGGACGATATTGAAGCCGGGAATGAAGTCACGCCAGGCCCCCAGAATGGCCGCCGGTTCTCCATGGCTGAGGGCGGGCAAACCAGCCTGACCGAGATTGAAGACAACACCACGGGCACCCTGCCTGTCCCGCATGTGGTAGATGGGTCTGAAAAGGCGTCTCATCATTTTGCAGGCGCTGCCATCAACACCGGCGGAAATGACTACGACGGCGTGCCGACACCGGCCGAAGACGCTGTTGCCAAGGTAAAGGCAGCTTTCGCGGCAAAAGCCGAAGCGCCAGCCGACGCTCCTGCTGAGAAAAAAGCTGAGGCGCCGAAAAAGGCTGCACCGAAAAAGACGGCTGCCAAAACAGCTTACAAGGTCGAAAAAGCGGCTGAAAAGGCCAGCGAGCCGGCACCTGTATCCAAGGCCAAGCCGGAAGCGAAGGTGGAAGCTGCTGAAACGGTTTCTGAAAAAGCACCGGAAACCTTGAAGCAAGCCCGTGACGGCAAACCCGATGACCTGAAAAAGCTTAAGGGTGTTGGGCCGAAGCTGGAAGCGACGTTGCACGAACTCGGCTTCTTCCACTTTGATCAGGTCGCGAGCTGGGGACCGGGAGAGGTGGCCTGGGTCGATAGCCGGCTGAAGTTCAAGGGGCGCATCGAGCGTGACGGCTGGATTGAGCAGGCCAAATTGCTTGCTTCCGGCGGAGAGACCGAATTTTCCAAGCGTGTGGAAGCAGGCGAAGTCGCTTCCTCCAAGAGCGAAGACTAAGGGGAAGAGATGCTTCAGGATAAGGATCGTATCTTCACCAACATCTACGGCCTTCACGACTGGGGTCTGGAAGGCGCGAAGAAACGCGGCCAGTGGGACAACACCAAGGGGTTGCTCGACAAGGGCCGCGACTGGATCATCCAGGAAATGAAGGACAGCGGTCTCAGAGGCCGTGGCGGGGCGGGGTTCCCGACTGGCCTGAAATGGTCCTTCATGCCCAAAGAATCCGATGGCCGTCCGGCGTATCTCGTCGTCAATGCCGACGAATCCGAACCGGGCACCTGTAAAGACCGTGAAATCCTGCGCCACGATCCGCACACGCTGGTCGAGGGCTGCCTTGTTGCCGGTTTCGCCATGGGTGCGATCGCGGCCTACATTTACGTGCGCGGTGAGTTCATCCGTGAGCGCGAGCGCCTGCAGGCTGCGATCGATCAGGCGTATGACGCCGGTTTGATCGGAAAGAACAACAAGAACGGCTACGATTTCGACATCTACGTTCACCATGGCGCAGGTGCTTACATCTGCGGTGAGGAAACAGCCTTGCTGGAGAGCCTGGAAGGCAAGAAGGGCCAGCCGCGCCTGAAGCCGCCGTTCCCGGCAAACGTTGGTCTGTACGGTTGCCCGACGACTGTGAACAACGTGGAATCGATCGCAGTTGCGCCGACTATTCTGCGCCGCGGTGGCGGCTGGTTTGCAAGCCTTGGCCGTCCGAACAATACCGGCACGAAGCTCTTCTGCGTCTCTGGTCACGTCAACCAGCCGGCGACCTTTGAAGAAGAGCTCGGCGTTCCGTTCTCCGAGATGATCGACAAGCATTGCGGTGGCATTCGCGGTGGTTGGGATAATCTTCTGGCGGTTATTCCCGGCGGATCTTCGGTTCCGTGCTGTACGGCTGAGGAGATCAAAGACGCGCCGATGGATTTCGACACACTGCGCGGCATGGGCTCTGGCCTTGGCACTGCGGCGGTGATCGTCATGGACAAGTCGACCGATATCATCAAGGCGATTGCCCGCCTCAGCTACTTCTATAAGCACGAGAGCTGCGGCCAGTGCACGCCATGCCGGGAAGGCACCGGCTGGATGTGGCGTGTGATGGAGCGCATGGTGAAGGGCGAGAGCTCCTATGAAGAGATCGACATGCTCTTCAAGGTCACCAAGCAGGTCGAAGGCCATACAATTTGTGCTCTTGGAGATGCGGCTGCTTGGCCGATCCAGGGCTTGATCAAGAATTTCCGGCCGGTCATCGAGCAACGCATCGATGACTATGTCGCCAAGTCGAGAACGTCTTCGACCATGGTGGCGGCTGAGTAAGCGGAACGGAATTTGGAGAGCAGCGGATGACGAAGCTCATCATCGACGGCAATGAGGTAGACGTCCCGGCGGACTACACCCTGCTTCAGGCTTGTGAAGAGGCAGGTGCCGAGGTTCCGCGGTTTTGTTACCACGACCGCCTGTCGATTGCCGGCAACTGCCGCATGTGCCTGGTGGAAGTGAAGGGCGGACCGCCCAAACCGACAGCGTCTTGCGCGATGGGCGTGAAGGACCTGCGTCCGGGACCGAACGGCGAGCCGCCGGTAGTTGAAACCAAATCCGAAATGGTCAAGAAGGCCCGCGAAGGGGTGATGGAGTTCCTGCTCATCAACCACCCGCTGGATTGCCCGATCTGCGATCAGGGCGGGGAGTGCGATCTTCAAGATCAGGCGATGGCCTATGGTGTCGACACCACGCGGTTCGACGAAAACAAGCGCGCGGTTGAGAACAAGGAAATCGGCCCGCTCATCAAGACGATCATGACCCGCTGCATTCACTGCACGCGCTGTGTCCGTTTCACCACGGAAGTTGCCGGCGTATCGGACATGGGCCTGATCGGCCGCGGGGAAGATGCCGAAATCACAACCTATCTGGAAGCGGCGCTGTCCTCAGAAATGCAGGGCAACGTGGCCGATCTCTGCCCGGTTGGTGCGCTGACGCACAAGCCTTATGAGTTCCACGCCCGTCCTTGGGAGCTGACCAAAACCGAAAGCATCGACGTCATGGATGCGCTTGGCTCGGCTATTCGCGTTGATACGCGCGGCAAGGAAGTCATGCGCGTGATGCCGCGGCTCAATGAAGAGATCAACGAAGAGTGGATCTCCGACAAGTCCCGTTACATCTGGGATGGGTTGAAGACACAGCGTCTTGATCGCCCGTATGCGAAGATTGACGGCAAATTGCAGCCGGTTTCCTGGTCTCAGGCGTTTCAAATTATTGCCGACAAAGTCAAAGCGACATCCGCTGAAAAGGTCGGTGCGCTGGCAGGGCAGCTCGCCGGTGTGGAAGACATGTTTGCGCTTAAGAGCCTGATGGAAAAGATCGGCTCCGCAAACATCGACAGCCGGTTCCCGGGCTCACCGTTGCATCCGTCGAATGGCCGCGCGAGCTATCTCTTCAACTCCACAATTCAGGGAATTGAAGAGGCAGATGCCATCTTGCTGATCGGCACCAACCCACGCGTTGAGGCACCGGTTCTGAACGCCCGGATCCGCAAGCGTTGGGCACAGGGCGATGTGACTGTTGGTGTGATCGGCGAAAATGCTGATCTGACCTACCCGGTGACTTACCTCGGGGCTGGTCCGGACAGCATTAAGGAATTCGTCAAACACGCACCGGCCAAGGCCAAAAAGCCGATGTTCATCATTGGGCAGGGCGCTTTGAACCGGGCCGATGGCGCAGCTGTCGTGGCGAACCTTGCAGCAGCCGCAAAATCCCTTGGTGTGATAAAGGACGATTGGAACGGCTTCAATATCCTCCATACCGAAGCTTCCCAGGTCGGGGCGCTCGACATCGGATTTGTCCCGGGCGACGGCGGCAAGGACACGGGCGGCATGCTGGAAAGCGGCGCGCTGGATGTACTCTTCCTGCTCGGTGTTGACGAAATTGAAGTTCCGGAAGGCCCGTTTGTTGTTTATCAGGGCACTCATGGTGATCGCGGCGCACACCGCGCCGACGTGATCTTGCCGGGCGCAGCTTACACAGAAAAATCCGCCATCTACGTGAACACGGAAGGCCGGGTTCAAATGGCGGATCGCGCGGGCTTCCCTCCGGGTGATGCGCGCGAGGACTGGGCAATCCTTCGGGCTTTGTCTGCCGTTCTCGGTCAGGCCTTGGAATTTGATTCACTGCCGCAGCTGCGCTCCAAGCTCTTTGAAGCCGTTCCGCATATGGCAGCGATCGATTCCATCGAGGCCGGCGATGCTGCAGATATTGAGAAGCTGGCCAATGGCAAAGCCAAAATGGACAGCGCCGGGTTTGCAAACGTGATCCGGGACTTTTATTTGACCAACCCGATCGCACGCGCCTCCAAGGTGATGGCCGAGTGTTCGGCGCTCGCGAAAACGCGTGCCGCAGAAGCTGCGGAATAAGGGGTAGGGGACCGAAATGGCTGAGTTCATGACCACCTACGGCTGGCCGTTCCTCTGGATGGTATTCCAGAGCGTTCTGTTGCTTGTCGTGCTTTTGGTGATCGTCGCCTACGTGCTTTATGCGGACCGCAAGATCTGGGCGGCTGTTCAGATCCGCCGCGGCCCAAACGTTGTCGGGCCCTGGGGGCTTCTCCAGAGTTTTGCCGATCTTCTGAAGTTCGTCTTGAAAGAACCGGTGATCCCGTCAGGGTCTAACAAGGTTCTGTTCCTGCTGGCACCGCTGGTGTCCGTGCTGCTTGCCCTGGTGGCGTGGTCAGTCATTCCGGTGGACTATGGCTGGGTGATTGCGAACATCAACGTCGGTGTGCTGTTTGTCTTCGCTGTATCTTCCTTGGAAGTTTATGGCGTGATCATTGGCGGTTGGGCCTCCAACTCCAAGTATCCGTTCCTGTCAGCCCTCCGGTCCGCAGCGCAGATGGTGTCTTACGAAGTCTCCATCGGTTTCGTCATTGTCACGGTTCTGTTGTGCGCAGGCACCTTGAACCTGACCGGCATTGTTCTGGCGCAAGAAACCGGCCTCGCGGACATGCTGGGCGTGCCGTGGCTTAATATTCTGAACTGGTACTGGCTGCCGCTGTTCCCGATGTTCGTGGTGTTCTTCGTGTCGGCATTGGCTGAAACGAACCGGCCGCCATTCGATTTGGCGGAAGCAGAATCAGAACTGGTCGCCGGCTTCATGGTGGAATATGGCTCCACACCGTACATGATGTTCATGCTCGGCGAGTATGTCGCGATCTGCCTGATGTGCGCTCTGATGACCATCTTCTTCATGGGTGGTTGGCTGCCGCCGTTCGACTTCGCACCGTTCACCTGGGTGCCGGGCGTCATTTGGTTCATCCTGAAGTGTCTGCTCTGCTTCTTCATGTTCGCCATGGTCAAGGCGATGGTCCCGCGCTACCGCTATGACCAGCTGATGCGTCTTGGCTGGAAAGTGTTCCTGCCGCTGTCGCTCGCCATGGTGTTTGTGGTCGCAACAGTCCTGATGATCACAGGCTGGGCGCCGGGCGCGGCGTAAGGGGACGGTTTATGGAAGTGTCGCTCCCCGGAGTGATCGGAGCTGCCGTTGGGCTTTATGTCGGCTGGCTCGATTGGAAGATCCTGAAGGGCATCCTTCAGGCGGCGGAGACGAAAAACAGACAAGCTGGCGGCGACGGTGGTGTCGTTGCCAGATACCGGGCACCAATCGGTGCGCTGATTTTTGGTATTCCGGTGATCGGCTTTCCGATTGTCGGCTATTGGGCCGCCAGCCTGCTGGCTGGCTGAGGTAAAGAGAGGCTAACGCGATGGTTGGACAAACCGTCAAATCGCTGTTTCTGCAAGAGTTCGTATCGGCATTCTTCTTGGCGATGCGCTACTTCTTCAAACCGAAGCCAACGGTCAATTATCCGTTCGAGAAGGGCCCCGTAAGCCCGCGGTTCCGCGGTGAGCATGCCTTGCGCCGCTATCCGAACGGGGAAGAACGCTGCATTGCGTGCAAGCTGTGCGAAGCGATCTGTCCGGCTCAGGCGATCACCATCGAAGCCGGCCCGCGCCGCAACGATGGCACTCGCCGCACGACCCGTTACGACATCGACATGGTCAAATGCATCTATTGCGGCTTCTGCCAGGAAGCGTGCCCTGTGGATGCAATCGTTGAGGGTCCAAACTTCGAATTCGCCACCGAAACCCGTGAAGAGCTTTACTACGACAAGGAAAAGCTGCTCGCGAATGGGGATCGTTGGGAGCGTGAAATCGCTCGAAACATTGAAATGGATGCTCCTTACCGTTAGGAGCTAACCGCACACTCCAAGTTCAGCCTGGCAATCCGGCCGGGCCCCGCATTTTCTGGCCGAAAGGCCACACGACAGGCAGGTCTTTGAAATGATCCTGAAAGCCCTTTTTTTCTACCTGTTTGCAGGCGTCACAGTCGCGTCCGCATTCATGGTGATCGCGGCCCGGAACCCGGTGACCTCGGTCTTGTTTCTGATCCTGGCCTTCGTGAATTCCGCGGGACTGTTCATTCTGCTTGGTGCTGAGTATCTGGCGCTGTTGCTGGTGGTTGTCTATGTCGGCGCGGTCGCCGTTCTGTTCCTGTTCGTCGTCATGATGCTGGATGTTGACTTTGTGGAACTGCGCCAGGGCTTCTTGCAGTATCTGCCGGTAGGTGGCCTCGTTGGGCTGATTCTTCTGGTCGAGCTGCTGATGGGTCTCGGAGCCTGGGTCATTCTGCCGGAGCTGACAGCGAACACCGTGGAGCCAACACCGCCGCTGACCGAGATGACCAACATCGAGGCGCTGGGTTCGGTGCTCTACACCAAGTACATCTATTTCTTCCAGGTTGCCGGTTTGATCCTGCTGGTGGCCATGATCGGCGCGATCGTTCTGACACTGCGCCACAAGCCGAATGTCAAACGTCAGGACATTCCGACCCAGGTTGGCCGCACACGCGAAGCCGCTGTCGAGGTCCGGAAGGTCGAAACGGGCAAGGGTATTTGACGCGAAACGTTCGCGTCGTTCGATAAGTCCTGCAACCGGCACGCTCCTCCGTGCGGTTCAGGGTTGGGGTAAATGAGGGGAGCACGGCGAGGCGCCCATGGAAATCGGTCTGTCGCACTATCTGTCGGTCGCGGCGATCCTGTTCGTGATCGGGATCTTCGGGATCTTTCTGAACAGGAAAAATGTGATTGTCATCTTGATGTCGGTTGAGCTGTTGCTGCTCGCCGTGAACATCAACTTCGTCGCCTTTTCGTCGTTCCTCGGCGATCTGATCGGGCAGGTGTTCACCATGCTCATTTTGACCGTCGCGGCTGCAGAAGCTGCGATCGGACTTGCAATCCTAGTGGTCTTCCACCGGAACCGCGGCTCCATTGCCGTGGAAGACGTCAACGTGATGAAAGGGTAGGGGCTGATGTACTACGCTACGATCCTGTTCCTGCCATTGATCGGATTTTTGATTGCCGGTCTTTTCGGCCGGTCAATCGGTGCCAAAGCTTCCGAGTACATTACAAGTGGCCTGTTGATCCTGGCGGCGCTTCTGTCTTGGGGGGCATTCATCGGGTTCTGGCTCGGAGGTTCCGAGGCCCAGGTTGTTCACCTGTTCCGTTGGATGAGCGCCGGCGATCTCAATGTCGCCTGGTCAATCCGTGTCGATACGCTGACAGCTGTTATGCTGGTCGTTGTCAACACGGTGTCCGCACTGGTGCATGTCTACTCCATCGGCTACATGCATCACGATCCGCACCGCCCGCGCTTCTTTGCCTACCTGTCGCTCTTTACGTTCGCCATGCTGACGCTGGTGACCGCTGACAACCTGCTGCAAATGTTCTTCGGCTGGGAAGGTGTGGGTCTTGCCTCTTACCTGCTGATCGGCTTCTGGTACAAGAAACCGTCCGCCAATGCGGCGGCGATGAAGGCGTTTGTCGTCAACCGTGTCGGTGACTTCGGATTTGCGCTCGGCATCTTTGGCGTCTTCTACCTGTTCGGCAGCATCGACTTCACAACGATCTTCAACGACGCTCCGTCCTTCATCGAAGAGCAGGGTGAAGTCATGAACTTCATGGGCTATCACCTCAATGCCCAGGCAGCGATGACCGTCATCTGCCTGCTGTTGTTCATGGGGGCAATGGGCAAGTCGGCGCAGTTCCTTCTGCACACCTGGCTACCGGATGCGATGGAAGGCCCGACTCCGGTGTCTGCGCTCATCCACGCTGCGACCATGGTTACCGCGGGCGTCTTCATGGTGGCGCGCTTGTCGCCGCTGTTCGAGTTGTCCGATTTCGCCCTGGCCGTAATCGTGTTCTTTGGTGCGACCACTGCGTTCTTTGCCGCAACGGTGGGTCTTGTTCAAAACGACATCAAGCGTGTGATTGCGTACTCCACCTGTTCGCAGTTGGGATACATGTTCGTGGCGCTCGGGATTGGAGCTTACTCCATCGCGGTGTTCCACCTGTTCACGCACGCGTTCTTCAAGGCGCTGTTGTTCCTGTGTGCAGGTTCGGTGATCCATGCCGTGTCTGACGAACAGGACATGCGCAAGATGGGCGGTCTTCGCAAACACATTCCGATCACCTATTGGACCATGATGCTTGGCACGCTGGCGCTGACCGGTGTCGGTATTCCGCTAACTCATATTGGGTTTGCCGGGTTCGTCTCTAAGGATGGCATCATCGAGGCTGCGTTTGCAGCTGGCGGCGGAGATCATCCGAACCCGATGGCGCTGTACGGCTTCTGGCTAACTGTGATCGCGGCTGGCCTGACGTCCTTCTACTCATGGCGTCTGACCTTCATGACCTTCCACGGAAAACCGCGCGCTTCTGTTGATGTGATGAAACACGTTCATGAATCGCCGCTGGTAATGACGGTGCCGCTGTTCGTCCTGTCTGTTGGTGCGGTTCTGGCCGGTGTGGTCTTCTATGGCCCGTTCTTCTATGACGAGGCGGCTTATGAAGCCTTCTGGGCAGGGTCCTTGCCGGCATTCGCCGACAGCCATGTCCTGCATGACATGCACTACGTTCCGACCTGGGTGCGTCTGTCGCCATTCGTCATGATGGCAGCCGGTCTGCTGGTGGCCTACCAGTTCTACATCCGCTCTCCGGAAATGCCGAAGCAGTTGGCCGAACGCCATTCTGCGCTGTACCAGTTCCTGTTGAACAAGTGGTATTTCGACGAGCTCTACAATTTCATCTTTGTCCGTCCCGCAATGTGGCTTGGCCGCGTTCTTTGGAAGAAGGGCGATGGCACCGTGATTGACGGCTATGGGCCGAACGGGATCGCTGCGCGGGTGCAGGGTGTCACGACCTGGGTCGTGAAGCTGCAAACCGGATATCTCTACCACTATGCATTTGCGATGCTGATCGGTGTGGCGGCCTTGATCACCTGGTCGATGTTCACCGGTGCGGGCACCGGCGGGGGTGCACACTAATGATTGACTGGCCAATTCTGTCACTCACGACATTCCTGCCTCTGCTGGGTGTTGTGTTCGTCCTGCTGGTGCCAGGCAATGACGACCACGCAAAGCGTCAGATGCGCATGGTGGCGCTTGTCACCACATCGATGACGTTTGTCCTCTCCCTGATGATCTGGGCCTATTTCGACTACTCGAACCCCGGGTTCCAGTTTGTCGAAGAGCGGGACTGGCTTGGCTCGAACATCACTTACAAGATGGGCGTCGACGGCATTTCGGTGCTCTTCGTCATCCTGACGACGTTCCTGATGCCGTTCTGTATCCTGGCGTCCTGGGAGAGCGTTCAAAAGCGCGTGCGCGAATACATGGTCGCGTTCCTGATCCTGGAAACGCTCATGATCGGCGTGTTCTGCGCACTCGACATCGTCGTCTTCTACGTCTTCTTCGAAGCTGGCCTTATCCCGATGTTCCTGATCATCGGCGTCTGGGGTGGGGCCCGGCGCGTCTACGCGTCTTACAAGTTCTTCCTCTACACGCTGCTCGGATCGGTTTTGATGCTGGTCGCGATCATGGCGATGTACTGGACGGCTGGGACGACGGACATTCAAGAGCTTCTGGCCTATCCGTTCCCGGCGGAGATGCAGACCTGGCTTTGGATCGCGTTCTTTGCAAGCTTTGCAGTGAAAATGCCAATGTGGCCGGTGCATACTTGGTTGCCGGATGCCCACGTTGAGGCGCCGACAGCCGGATCCGTGATCCTGGCGGGTGTTCTTCTGAAACTCGGCGGGTACGGGTTCCTCAGGTTCTCCCTGCCGATGTTCCCGCTTGCCTCCGATATGTTCGCACCGCTTGTGTTCACACTGTCGGTTGTTGCGATCATCTACACCTCATTGGTGGCGCTGGCACAGGAAGACATCAAGAAGCTCATTGCCTATTCGTCTGTTGCCCATATGGGTTACGTGACCATGGGGATCTTCACCATGACGCCGCAGGGCGTTCAGGGTGGCATCTTCCAGATGCTCTCTCACGGCATCGTGTCGGGCGCACTCTTCCTATGCGTCGGGGTCATTTATGACCGGATGCACACACGGGAGATCTCGGCCTACGGTGGCCTGGTCAACCGGATGCCGAAATATGCTGTCGCGTTCCTCATCTTCACGATGGCCAATGTCGGTTTGCCCGGCACTTCCGGCTTCGTCGGTGAGATTCTTGTTCTTATGGGGGCGTTCCAGGTCAACACATGGGTTGCCGTGTTCGCGACAACGGGCGTAATCCTGTCGGCATGTTATGCGCTGTATCTCTACCGCCGGGTCGTCTTCGGCTCGCTGGACAAGGAAAGCCTCAAGTCGATCCTCGATCTGGATCTTCGCGAGAAGGTCATCCTGGTCCCGATGATCATCCTGACGATCTTCTTCGGTTTCTATCCGATGGCGATCCTGGATGTGACCCAGGGATCCGTCGATAACCTGATCAATCAATATACCGCGGCCCTTGAAGCTGCTGGGGTCACCCAGCATGCGGCCACGGCGCACTAAGAGTTTCGAGGGCGAGACAGAGCTATGTCAGACGTGACCCAACTGCCAGATCTCATGCCGGCCTTGCCGGAAATCATTCTGGCGATCGGAGCGATGGTGCTGTTGATGGTCGGTGCCTACGGCGGCCGGAACATCAGCTATGCGGTCTTTGGTGGAGCGATGGGGCTTCTTGGCGGTACGTTCCTCGTGCTGCTGCTGGTCCCAAGCTTCGGTGAAACATTCGGCGGTTCCTTCATCCTTGATGACTATGCCTACTTCTTAAAGCTGGTGGTCCTTGTCGGATCGTTCTTTGCGATCGCCATGTCGTGGGCGTATGCGAAGAGCCAGTCGTTTGACCATTTCGAGTATCCGATCCTGATCGTTCTAGCGACGCTCGGTATGATGCTGATGCTGTCGGCAAACGATATGATTGCGCTCTACATGGGTCTCGAACTCCAGAGTTTGTCGCTCTACGTTGTGGCTGCGATCAACCGCGACAGTGTCCGGTCAACAGAAGCTGGTTTGAAGTACTTCGTTCTCGGCGCGCTGTCCTCTGGTATGCTGCTCTATGGCATGTCGTTGGTTTACGGCTTCTCCGGTCAGATTTCCTTCGCCGCAATTGCAGAGTTGATTTCGCAAGAAGGCGCGTCCATCGGTCTGATCATTGGTTTGACCTTCATTCTTGCAGGCCTTGCCTTCAAGATCTCCGCCGTTCCGTTCCACATGTGGACACCGGACGTTTATGAAGGTGCGCCAACGCCTGTCACCGCATTCTTCGCAGCAGCTCCGAAGGTTGCTGCCATGGGGATGCTGGTGCGGATTGTCATTGATGCGTTTCATCCGGTCACCAGCGATTGGCAGCAGATCATCGTCTTCGTATCGATTGCCTCCATGGCGCTCGGTGCGTTCGCCGCAATTGGCCAGACCAACCTGAAGCGCCTGATGGCGTATTCGTCCATCGGCCACATGGGTTACGCGCTGGTCGGTCTTGCGGCCGGTACGCAGACCGGTGTTGAAGGTGTGATCTTCTATATGGTCGCCTATCTCGGCATGACGCTTGGTGTGTTTGCCTGCATCTTGTCCATGCGGCGTAAGGACGGCATGGTTGAAGAGATCTCCGATCTTTCCGGCCTTTCTCAAACCAATCTGCCGATGGCGGTGATCCTTGGTTTGCTGATGTTCTCGCTTGCAGGCATTCCGCCGCTGATCGGTTTCTTCGGAAAGTGGTTCGTGTTTGCAGCCGCTGTCGAGGCAGGCCTCTATCCGCTGGCCGTTATCGGCGTGCTGGCATCCGTGGTGGGCTGTTACTACTACCTGCGCATCGTCAAGGTGATGTTCTTTGACGAACCGGCGGAGGCCTTCCAGCCGATGCCGACCGAACTGAAGGTCGTACTCGGCCTGTCCGGTGTGTTTGTGGTCTTTTTCTGGGTCATGCCTGGCCCGGTGGTAACGGCTGCAACCGCTGCGGCGCAGTCGTTGTTTTGATAAGCGGTTTGGCGATTGAACAGTCCCGCATCCCATCTTGAGACGAAAGGTCCGGCGCCCGGAGCGCCGGATTTTCTCTATGAGGCCTATGAGACGGTCGGCTCGACCAACGCTCTGTGTCTGGAGCGGGCCGTTTCGGGGCATCCTGGAAACCTCTGGATCCGGGCTGGCGTTCAGACTGCTGGCCGGGGCCGACGGGGGCGGGCCTGGACTTCTCCGCAGGGAAATCTCTTTGCAAGTGTCCTTCTGATCGACCCGTCTCCCTTGGCCCGGATCGGCGAATTGCCGCTTTTGTCGGCTGTTGCGCTTGCCGAAGCCGTTGACAAGGCTGCTGGTACGCTCCAATTGGTGTCGTTGAAGTGGCCGAACGACCTGCTGGTCGACGGAGCAAAACTCTCGGGCATCCTGCTGGAAGCCGAGACACTAAAGGACGGAAGGCTGGCTGCGGTCATGGGATTTGGGGTCAATTGTGTGTCCCATCCCGATCCGGCGTTGTACCGGGCAACCGATCTGCGCAGCCTAGGCTATCCAGTATCGGCCGACAGCTTGTTCGCAGCGCTGGCGGAAACACTGGCAAAGTATATTGCAATCTGGCACCAACCGGACGGTTTTGATCGCATCCGGCGCCAATGGTTGAAGCGGGCCGCGCATTTGGGACAAAAGATCACTGTCCGGGCCGCTCAAGAAGAAATAACCGGCACTTTTGACGATCTGGATGCGTCCGGCCATTTGGTCCTAAGACTGGATAACGGCCAAAAACGCACTGTATACGCCGGTGACGTATTTTTATCCGGCGAATGACGGCCGGACAGTTCCCTCGAAAAATGTGAGGGGTAGGAGAATTTGATGGCTTCGGCCAAGGATAAAGAAAACGACATTGTGTTCCTGCCGCTTGGTGGTGTTGGTGAAATCGGCATGAACCTCGGCCTTTACGGCTTCGGGCCGGAAGGAAACCGGAAATGGCTGATCGTCGATTGCGGGGTTAGCTTTGCAGGTCCGGAACTTCCTGGCATCGATCTGGTGATGCCGGACATCAAGTTTCTGGAAGACGAGGTCAACAACATTGTCGGCATGGTCATCACCCATGCCCATGAAGACCACTATGGCGCGATCCTGCACCTTTGGCCCTTCCTGAAGGTGCCGGTCTACGCAACGGCCTTTACCGCCGGTCTGCTGGCGGCCAAGACGGAGAGTGAGCCGGGCGCTGAAGAGGTTCCCGTGACGGTGGTCCGCCAGGGTGAGCGCCACACGATTGGTCCGTTCGATGTGGAATTCGTCGCCATGGCCCACTCGATCCCGGAGCCCTGTGCGCTTGCGATCCGCACTCCGGCAGGTTTGGTGCTGCACACCGGTGACTGGAAAATCGACACATCCCCTGGCATTGGCCAACCAATCGACCTCGACCGGCTAGCAGAGCTTGGCCGCGAAGGGGTCATGGCGCTGGTCTGTGACAGCACCAATGCCGTTCGTGATGGTGTCAGCCCAAGTGAAGCCGATGTCGCTGCTGAACTGACCAAGGTGATTGGCCGTGCCAAGCACCGCGTTGCAGTGACAACCTTTGCTTCCAACGTGGCTCGCATCCGGGCAATAGCGCGTGCTGCGGCTGCGAATGAGCGCGATGTCGTTGTGGTTGGCCGGTCGATGCACCGGGCCATCGAGGTGGCCAACGAGTTGGAATACATGGATGACCTCCCGGCCTTCCATGACGAAGAAGCCTACGGGTATCTGCCGCGTGACAAGGTGGTGTTGTTGTGCACCGGATCACAGGGTGAAAACCGGGCCGCACTTGCACGGATTGCTGCCGGCGACCACCGGAACATTGCGCTTGCACAAGGCGACATGGTGATCTTTTCGTCTCGCACCATTCCGGGCAATGAAAAAGAAGTCGGGGCTGTCCTCAACAACCTGGCGGACAAGGACGTTGAAATCGTCACCGACAAGGATGCCCTGGTCCATGTTTCGGGACACCCGCGCCGCGGCGAACTGGAGCAGCTCTACAAACTGGTACAGCCAAAAGTCGTGCTTCCCGTTCATGGGGAACCATTGCATCTTGCAGCTCATGCTGCGTTTGCGAAGGAACAAGGCGTTCCAGAAGTCATTCGCGGCAAGAATGGTGACATCATCCGCCTTGTGCCCGGCCGGGCTGCAATCATTGATGAGGCGCCGTTTGGTATTCTGGTGAAGGATGGCCGGATCCTTGATGACCCGGAGGTTACCGGGGTGAGGGAACGACGGAAGCTGTCTTTTGCGGGCGCTGCGATCATCACACTGGTGGTCAACCGGTCCGGTGAGCTGCTCGACGATCCAACTGCCGTGCTGCTTGGACTGCCGGACACGGACGATGATGGCGAGCCGATGGAAGACATCGTTCAAAAGGCTGTCATTGGCGCTGTGACGAGTATTCCGAAAGCCCGGCGCAAGGACAAGGATCTGATCGCGGAAGCGGCACGCCGTGCTGCCCGTTCGGAAATCCTTGATGTCTGGGGCAAAAAGACGCTCTGCAAGGTGGTGGTGACCCGGCTATAAGTTACACCGCAAACCGTGCTCAAAGCACGGTCTGCCTGTTTGTGGAGGAATTGGAATGATCGGTCGGCTTAACCACGTGGCCATTGCAGTGTCGGATATCGAGGCGGCGACCGCCGTTTACCGGGACACGCTTGGTGCGGATGTCTCTGCCAAGGAAGCGCAGCCGGACCACGGTGTTTCGACCGTGTTCATCAACCTGCCGAACACCAAGATCGAGTTGCTCGAACCGCTTGGGGAAGATTCGCCGATCGCCAAGTTCCTGGAAAAGAACCCGTCCGGCGGCATCCACCACGTCTGCTATGAAGTCGATGACATCATCGCGGCGCGAGACAAACTGGTGGCGGATGGCGCACGTGTTCTTGGCAGCGGCGAACCGAAAATCGGCGCTCACGGCAAACCGGTGCTGTTCCTGCACCCGAAGGATTTTCTCGGCACCTTGACGGAATTGGAAGAGGCGTAATCACATGTCTTTGGCGTTCAGCCTGGCAATCTTTTTCATGATGTGGTGGATCATTCTGTTTGCGATGCTTCCGTTTGGCGTGCGCCGGACACAGGAGGAAGCAGGCGAGGTGATCCCGGGCTCTGAGGCCAGTGCCCCTGAACGCCCCCGAATGCTGCGCGTGCTGCTGATGACAACGGTTGTCACCTGCGTGCTCTTTGCCGGGTACATGTGGCTGCGCTCCAGTGGCTTCGGCTTGGATGATATTCCCTTCTTTATGCCTCCGAGCGAGAGTTACTCCACGCCCGGCGGGTAAAGCCCGGTCTGAATGTAATGAAAAAGGGGAGCCGCTGTTGCTGCTCCCCTTTGTTTTTCCAGCAGTTTTTCAGTCGTTAAAGCACGCACTCAATCCCGACCAGACGGGCGCCGGTGCCGTGGTTTTTCAGATCCACGTTGCCGCTTTGAACGGCAAGTTCCTTGCGCTTTGCTTCCAGTCGCGTTGCCTCGGCTTTCAGGCCCTGTAGACCAACCATGATCTCATCCCATTCGGCTGAACAGTCCGTTGCGCCGAACTTGGCCGTGAGCTTTTTCATCACGATGCCCTTCAGGTCTATCTGGGTGCCTTTCCAGTTCAATGACACCCAATCGGACATGAAGTTGAACTTGTCGAACTGCATCCGGACACCGTAGACGGATTCCATGACGCCGCCGTAATAGGTTGTCATGGCAAAGCCAAAGATGCTGTTGAAGTCCCAGCCGTATTTTTCGCTGGTGTAGGAGTCCTTGTACTTCACCGTATGCCATTTGTGGTAGGTGTGGTCGGACTTGCCCTGGATGTTCTTCGATTCAGCCTGCGACTTGATTTCAAGACGCCCGGTGCCGTCACCTGCATTGATCTTGATCTGCTGGTTCCGACCGCTTGTTACAGTAATGCCGCCGTTGTCCGTGGAGACATTGATGCTGTCTTCGACCGCTGCCGTGTAGTCGCCATCCACATCGAGCGTGTAGTCGCCGTTGACCTGCTGATGATAATCGGCAGTCTCGAGATACATTTTTTCAGCGGCTTTGATCAGCACCCGGCCATCGCAGGCAAGAAGAATGCCTTGAGAACCGCCAGCCGCATTTGAGTAGACAGACGTATCGTCGCCTTCATCGGAAATGTGTTGAGCCGGGAAGAGCTCATCATGATGGTCATTCTCAAACGCGGTGCGCTCCACTTCGGAGTATTCGCCCAGGCGGAAGAACGCACCGATATCGTCTTTCGTATCGTCGGTAGAATCTGACGGAACGAGGTAAAATACGTTCCGGTTGAGATGAACTGGCAGGCAAGGCTCCGACGGCAAAGGCGGCACTTGCTGAGGGCGGGAGAGCCTTTGTGTCGGATCCAGCGGAAGCCCCGGAAGCGCCCAATCGTGCAGAGCCATTTTGTTCTCCAGTTTTGTTCTTCGTTATTAGTGTCCCGGCACGCGGGTCGTATTTTGCGCCGTCACACTTCCTGCGTAGCCCGGCACGTGACTGCTACACTGTGTTCTGTGTCACAAAAACGTAACGTTAGAAATGACTATGTTGCAAGAAGGGTTAAGGAGAGGAATATGCCGAAAGCTTATTTCTTCATGTTTCTTGGCAAGGTCCTAATCTGAAAGCCGGATTTCTGGTGTCCGAAATAAAATGGATATTGGGGTCATGTCCAAAATACGGTGCTTATTCGCCGAAATGGCGGCGTTCGATTCGTCATAATTCGCAATGAGGTAGGCGCGGCCAGTTATGCTCATCCGGCATAGCAGAAATGCAGGCAGCAGCAATCGCAGTGGACCGCCGTCCTGTGCGAGGGATAATGACGCGTCGAACGTCAAAGCTACTCGAAAATCAAAGTGTTCGAACTATCGCAGACAAAGAAAAAAGGCAGAGCCTGAAGCTCTGCCTTGATAAAGTTCCGCGTCTAAATTGACTCCGTTCCCTCGCGTGCCGGTTTTCCGGTTTGACGGGGCGGCTGCTGCCCTAAGGCGCGCCTGGTGTCCTTCCTCCCAAGACTCAGACCGCGATGTCCGTAAGCTCCTGACATTTCTGCCTAGGGCTTTCTTGTTATGGGAACGGAACGTAACTGATTGTTTTCGCCTTGTCACCTATTTGTCTTGGAGAGCCTACATTTTTTGCTTGCCTATTTCCGATGCGTCAAAAAAACACACGTGAAACCCGGAAAACGGCGCTGCAAACTGAGCTGGCTAAGTCCTGCAATCCAGCTGGTGACCCGCTGTCTATCTGCAAATCCTGCAAAACTCGGCCATAAAATGCGATTGCTCTTGTGTTTAAGGTCAGCTTGCGCTTTGACTGCGCACAAATCCGGCAATGCCACAGTTTTGAGAGTGCATAAATGCGTCTGTCCCGTTACTTCCTGCCCATCCTGAAAGAAACTCCGAAGGAAGCGGAAATTGTTTCCCACCGGCTCATGCTGCGGGCCGGCATGATCCGCCAGCAGTCCGCCGGGATTTATTCCTGGTTACCGCTGGGATTGAAGGTGCTTCGCAAGATTGAGCGGATTGTGGAAGAAGAGCAGGCACGGGCAGGGGCAGTGCAGCTGCTGATGCCGACCATCCAGCCTGCCGACCTGTGGCGCGAAAGCGGGCGCTACGATGCCTACGGCAAGGAAATGCTGCGCATCACGGATCGCCATGAGCGGGAGATGCTCTTTGGTCCAACCAACGAGGAGATGATCACCGACATCTTCCGCAGCTATGTGCGCTCCTATAAGGATCTGCCGCTAAACCTTTACCACATTCAGTGGAAGTTCCGGGATGAAGTCCGGCCGCGGTTTGGCATCATGCGCGGGCGCGAGTTCCTGATGAAGGATGCTTATTCCTTCGATCTTGATCAGGAATCGGCGCGTCATGCTTATAACCGTATGTTCGTTGCTTATCTGCGCACTTTTGACCGGATGGGCCTGAAGGCGATCCCGATGAAGGCCGACACGGGCCCAATTGGCGGTGACCTCAGCCATGAATTCATCATCCTTGCGGAAACCGGCGAGAGCGAAGTGTTCCTGGACAAGTCGCTTCTTGAAATGCCGATCCCGGCCAAGGACACAGATTTCTGGTCGGACCTGTCACCGATCGTTGAAAGCTGGACGACCCCCTACGCTGCGACCGACGAAATGCATGATGAAGCAGCTTTCGGCGCATTGGCAGAAGACACACGCGTATCTGCGCGCGGTATCGAGGTCGGACACATCTTCTATTTCGGCACAAAATATTCCGATGCGATGGGCGCCAAGGTAGCCACTGCTGAAGGAACAGAAGTGCCGGTCCACATGGGCTCCTATGGTGTCGGCGTATCCCGTCTTCTTGGTGCCTTGATTGAAGCCAATCATGATGTTGATGGAATCATCTGGCCGAAATCGGTGGCACCGTTCCATGTCGGCATCATCAACATGCGCCCGGGCGATGATTTGACCGACCCTGTGTGTGAGGATCTTTACGCCAAGCTGGAAGCTGCCGGCATTGAGGTTCTTTATGACGATACGGACAGCCGGGCTGGGGCGAAATTTGCCACGATGGATCTGATCGGTCTTCCGTTCCAGGTGGTGGCCGGTCCGCGCGGGCTGAAAGATGGTGTGCTGGAGGTCAAGGACCGGGCAACTGGGGAAAAGGAAATGCTGACCCCAGAGGCGACCTTGAACAAGCTCACCGCGGCATTGACGGACTGATCCAGTCCGGTGATCCTCTGGGGCGGGGAATCGGCTGCGGGAAACTGCGGTCACCGGGGCATTGCTGAATTGGATGGAAAATGACAGCAGTAGACACTGCCCGCGAGGGCGCGGACCGGGAGACGGCAGAGCCGACACGCCCCTTTGCGCCCTTTGAATGGATGATCGCCGGCCGGTATCTGCGCTCGCGCCGCCGTGAAACCTTCATTTCAGTGATCGCCGGATTTTCCTTCGCAGGCATCATGCTGGGCGTTGCAACGCTTATCATCGTCATGGCGGTGATGAACGGGTTCCGCTCTGAGCTCTTGGGCAAGATCCTCGGGATCAATGGTCACATGCTGATCCAGCCGATTGACCAGCCGCTCACCGATTATGATCCGGTGGCCAAACGCCTTGAGGGCGTGCCGGAAGTCATCAGCGCCATTCCTTTCGTTGAAGGTCAGGCGCTCGTCTCCGGTCCAGCCGGAAACCTCGGAGCACTGGTGCGCGGCCTCAAAGAAAGTGACTTGCGCCGGATCCCGTTGGTTGCCAACAACTTGCGCGCCGGGACGCTGGATGGTTTTGATGCCGGTCAAGGTGTTGCCATCGGTTCTCGCATGGCGCAACAGCTCGGCATCACGCTTGGTGACAACATCACCATCATTTCACCGCGTGGCAGCGTCACCCCGATGGGCGTGACCCCGCGGGTCAAGGCCTATCCGGTAACCGCGATCTTCGAGATCGGCATGAGCGAATATGACGCGACTTTCCTGTTCATGCCGCTGCCTGAATCCCAAGCTTATTTCAACATGGACGGCATCACGACCGGCATTGAGCTTTATGTGGTCGACCCGGACAATGTCGGAACCATGCTGGCCGCCGTTGAAGAAGCTGCCGGCCGTCCGGCCTTCGTAACCGACTGGCGGCAGCGGAATGTGACGTTCTTCTCCGCCCTTGAGGTTGAACGGAACGTGATGTTCATCATCCTGACGCTCATTGTCCTGGTTGCTGCGCTCAACATCATTTCAGGCCTGATCATGCTGGTGAAGGACAAGGGGCATGACATTGCGATCTTGCGGACCATGGGCGCAACGCGCGGGTCCATTATGCGGATCTTTTTGATCACCGGCGCCAGCATTGGCTGTGTCGGCACGCTGGCGGGTTTTTTCCTTGGGCTCATCGTGTGCCTCAACATTGAGAGCATCCGGCAATTCGTTTCCTGGCTGACGTCAACGCAGCTGTTTGATCCGACGCTCTATTTCCTGTCGAAATTGCCGGCGGAAATTGACAGCGGCGAGACTGTAACGGTTCTGTTGATGGCGCTTGCCTTGTCTCTTCTGGCGACGCTGTATCCGGCGTGGCGGGCGGCCCGGCTCGATCCGGTCGAAGCCCTGCGGTACGAATAGGAGAGGGCAGATGAACCAGGCTGTAGATCCACGCCGGGCTCCCGGCCTCCAACCGGCTGCCATCGAACTGTCCGGGATATCGCGTGCGTATGATGAAGGCGACCACAAGCTTCATGTGCTAAATGGTGCGAACCTGCGCATCGAAGCTGGTGAAATGGTGGCGCTCGTTGCTCCGTCCGGAACCGGTAAATCGACCCTTTTGCATATTGCGGGGCTCTTGGAGCAACCCGATGGCGGCGATGTCTATCTCGGCGGCGTCAATTGCACGGATTTGTCGGATGATGAGCGCACCGCGATCCGGCGCAACGACATCGGCTTCGTCTACCAGTTTCACCATCTTCTGCCCGAGTTCACCGCGCAGGAGAACATCATGATGCCGCAGATGATCCGGGGGCTTCCGAAAAAAGTGGCGGCCGACCGCGCCGATGAGCTGCTCGCCTATATGCGCCTGGCCGATCGGGGCAGCCACCGTCCCTCTGAACTTTCCGGCGGTGAGCAGCAGCGGGTTGCCGTTGCCCGCGCGGTTGCCAATGCGCCGCGCATTCTTCTTCTGGATGAACCGACGGGCAATCTTGATCCCAACACGGCGAACTATGTCTTCGATGCGCTGTCAGCGCTCGTCCGGGCCTCTGGGGTTGCCACGCTCTTTGCGACCCACAATCTTGAACTTGCCGGACGGATGGACCGCGCCATCACTCTGGCAGACGGTCTCGTCAAATCCCGCTGATATGGCGAAACTAGGCGTTCCGGTTTTTGACGAAAACACTTTTGGTAAGACTGGAACAAAGCAAAAACACAAAGGTTTCTGCGGGTTTTATACAAATCAAATCAAGGAGAACAAAAAAGGCTTGCAAAGAGAACATAAATGGAACATGCTCTAGATATCGAACAAGATGTTGGAGGGTGGTATGTTTTATTTCGCTCGTGACTGTGCAGCTTTTGCATCCCTTGTTTCCTTCTGTGCGACGCTCGCTGTTTGGGGCGATGTCATTCTCTCCGCTGGTTGAGCCGCAGCGTATCCAACCTGCAGTCCGGCACGTGGCAGCCGGGCAGCATGCCCTCAAATCGATACCGGATTTGAGGTGTGGTCGGACTAGCGAAGGCAATTGGCAAGACACATGGCACAGCATGGTCTGGCAGAGATGCTTTTAGCCCTTTAAAGAACAGCGGTGACAACCGCGCTGGCGGCTGGACGAAACGCCCCCGAGGCGTTTCACTTTGAAGCGAAGATTCGCACAAGCCATTGAGTATGCCGCCATGACGACTGTAGACAGCGATATGAGCTCCGTGTCTGGAGCCCCCGATCCAATGGGGAGTGGTCCGGGTTTCGTGCACTTGCGCGTTCATTCCGCGCTCTCGCTCCTGGAAGGGGCGTTGCCCATCAAGAAGCTCTTGGATCTCGCCAAGGCAGACGAGCAGCCGGCGCTTGCGATCGCCGACACCAACAATCTTTTTGGTGCGCAGGAGTTCTCGAGCAAAGCCTGGGGCGCCGGCATCCAGCCGATCACGGCGTGCCAATTGTCAGTGTTTTTTGATGATGGTCTGGACAGCGGACGGCGCGGCGAGCCGGCACTTGCTGACCTCGTTCTGATTGCTATGACCGAAATCGGTTACGGCAACTTGATGGAACTGACATCAAGGGCGTTTCTCGACACGGAAACGGGCCTGAGGCCGCATGTCTCGATCAGCTATCTTCTTCAAAAAGCGCAAGATGTGATTGTCCTGACCGGTGGAAGTCTGGGCGCCATTGGCGCGCCGCTGTTGGCGGGCCGGAAAGACTTGGCGAAGAGCCGGCTGAAAACACTCGCCGATGGATTTACCGGACGGTGTTATGTCGAGCTTCAGCGCCACGGGATGGAGAGCGAGCGCAAGACCGAAGAGGCATTCCTTGATCTTGCCTATGAGATGGGCTTGCCGCTCGTTGCGACCAATGAGGCTTTCTTTCCAGCGCGCGATGATTACGAGGCGCACGATGCGCTGATCTGTATCTCGGAAGGCCGGGTTCTGATCGAAAGCGACCGGCGGCGGTTAACGCCGGAGCACTATTTCAAGACGCGCGCAGAAATGTGCGCTCTTTTTGCTGATTTGCCCGAAGCACTGGCTTCTACGATTGAGATCGCGCAGCGCTGTTCGTTCCGACCGATGAAGCGGGCACCGATCCTGCCTCGGTTTGCCGGCGCCGATGCGGACCCGGAAGAAGCCGAGCGCGCCGAATCGGAAGAACTGAAACGCCAGGCCCGCGAAGGGCTTCAGGCCCGCCTCGATGCCCATGGCCTGGCGCCGGGCCTTGAGGAGAAAGACTACTGGGAACGCCTCGACTATGAGACCGGCATCATCGAACGGATGAAGTTTCCAGGTTACTTCCTGATCGTTGCCGACTTCATCAAATGGGCCAAGAACCACGACATCCCGGTTGGACCGGGCCGCGGCTCTGGCGCGGGCTCCCTGGTGGCCTGGTCCTTGACCATCACCGATCTTGATCCGATGCGGTTCTCGCTTCTCTTTGAACGTTTCTTGAACCCGGAACGTGTCTCGATGCCGGATTTCGACATCGACTTCTGCCAGTCCCGGCGTGAAGAAGTCATACGCTATGTTCAGGAGAAGTATGGCCGTCAGCAGGTGGCCCAGATCATCACCTTCGGGTCCTTGCAGGCGCGTGCGGTGTTGCGCGACGTCGGCCGTGTGTTGCAGATGCCGTATGGCCAGGTCGACAGGCTGTGTAAGCTCGTGCCCGCCAACCCGGCCAATCCTGTCACCCTTGGCCAGGCGATTGAGGACGAGCCGCGCCTGCGTGAAGCAGCCCGCGAAGAAGAAATCGTCGAGCGGCTTCTCGGCATGGCCCAAAAGCTTGAAGGGCTTTACCGGCATGCGTCCACCCACGCGGCCGGTGTGGTGATTGGCGACCGGCCGCTTGAGCAGCTCGTCCCGCTCTACCGCGACCCGCGTTCAGACATGCCGGTTGCCCAATTCAACATGAAAATGGTTGAAGACGCCGGCCTTGTAAAATTCGATTTTCTCGGCCTGAAAACACTGACGGTCATCGACACGGCGGTGAAGCTGATCGAGAGGCGCGGCATCAACGTGGATGTCGCCAGCCTGCCGATTGACGATAAAAAGTCCTATGATCTTTTGACCCGCGGTGAGACGTTCGGCGTGTTCCAGCTGGAAAGCCAGGGCATGCGCCGTGCCGTTGCCGGCATGAAGCCGGACCGGTTTGAAGACATTATTGCCCTTGTGGCGCTGTACCGTCCGGGCCCGATGGAGAACATCCCGGTCTACAATGCGGTGAAGCACGGCGAGCAGGAGCCGGATTGTCTGCATCCGCTGCTCGAACCGATCCTGATGGAGACGAATGGCATCATCGTCTACCAGGAGCAGGTGATGCAGATCGCGCAGGTACTCTCAGGTTATTCGCTCGGTGAAGCGGACCTTCTGCGCCGGGCGATGGGTAAGAAGATTGCCGCGGAAATGGAAGTGCAGCGCGCCCGCTTTGTCGACGGCGCCGTTGAGCGGGGCATCAACAAGACCCAGGCCGGAACGATCTTCGACCTTGTGGCGAAATTCGCGAACTACGGCTTTAACAAATCGCACGCGGCCGCCTACGCGCTGGTCTCCTATCATACGGCCTGGCTGAAGGCGAACCACCCGGTCGAATTCATGGCAGCGTCCATGACACTCGATATGGGGAATACCGAAAAGCTCGGGGATTTCCGTCAGGAAGCCCGGCGGATGGGCATTGAAGTGGTGCCGCCGTCTATCAACCGCTCGCAGGTCTATTTTGACGTATCGGACGGCAAGATCCTCTACGCGATGGGGGCCGTGAAGGGTGTTGGCGAACAGGCGGTGGAACATATTGTAGAAGTTCGAGGCCAGACGCCGTTCAAGAGCCTCGGCGATTTTGCCCGGCGGATCTCACCGAAGGCCTTGAACAAGCGCACGCTCGAAAATCTGGTCGCTGCCGGTGCGTTCGATGAACTGGAGCCGAACCGGGCACGGGTGTTTGAGGGTCTTGACCGGATCATGGGGCTCGCGCAGCGCACGGAAGAAAACAAGACCCTCGGTCAGGATGAACTGTTTGGCGGATCTGACAGCGAAGAACCTTTGCAGCTCGATGAGGTTCATGGCTGGACGTCTGAGGAGAAGCTTCAGCGCGAGCATTCGGCGATCGGCTTTTATCTCTCCGCGCACCCAATCGATGAATATGCCTCTGTCCTGGAAAAGATGCGCGCTCAGCCGTGGGCACAGTTTGCCGAAGCGGTGAAAAAAGGAGCGTCGGCCGGCCGACTTGCAGGGACCGTGATTTCCATGCAGGAGCGCAAGACCAAGTCCGGAACCCGTATGGGCATAGCGCGCTTGTCGGATGCCACTGGCCAATATGAAGCGCTGCTCTTTCGCGAAAAGCTGGAGCAATTCCGCGATGTGCTTCAAACCGGGCGTTCGGTGGTCGTGCTCGTGGGAGCCGACATGCGCGACGATGAGCCGTCACTTCGGATCGAACAGGTTGACCCGATCGATAAGGTGGCCGCGCGGCTTCAAAAAAGCATGCGGGTGTTTGTCCGCGACGAACGGCCGATTGCAAGTCTAGCCAAGCAGCTGACAGTGCGCGGCGAGGGGGATGTTACGGTGATCGTACTTTTGGAGAACGGAGCGCGTGAGGTTGAGGTGAAATTGCCCGGCCGGTTCCGCCTGTCTCCGGAAATCGCCGGGGCGCTCAAGGCAGTTCCCGGGGTCACGGACGTTCAGATGGCATAGCGTTTCGTTTGGCTTGATCAGCTGGCTGGCCAGGTGATTTCCAGGCGGATGCCGCCCGGTTCTAAAAACATCGCGTGCATCCTCGGACCGGCGCCCATGGGTTCCGGGTCAAATTCCATCTGAACGCCGGGCCAATTGCGGACTTTCGCCGCCAATGCGTCGAGCGCATCCGGGCTCGGAACTTCAAGCGCGAGGTGATGCAGGCCTATGTTGCTCTTGCGGTCAAAGTCTGTAATCGCCTGGGTTTTGTCCGCTTGCCACAGGGTCAAACGGCAAGTGCCGTCAGAAACGGCGGTGCGCGGGTAACTGTCATCGCGGGCCAAAAGTGCCCAGCCGAGGCAAGCTGTGAAAAAGGCCGTCGTCTGGTCCAGATCGCGGACGGTGAGGCCGATGTGATTGATGCCGATTGTGGCCAAAAAGGTCTCCTTGGAAAAAGAGGTAGTCCGGCGCAAGTGGCGCCTTATAAGCAATAATGAGATAGATGCAGGTTGGCTACGCCGTGGAGGGCACCGATAGTGCCGCAGGATAACGGCTGTTAGAAGTACTTTCTGCGCATAAAACCGTCTCCCGGCCCTTGAAATAAAATTTCTCTCCCACTATAAGGCGCCCATTCCACACGCAAGGGGCGGAAACCGAGCTTATCGGGGTCCATCCGGTGGCCGACAGGAGACCTTCCTCCGGCCCACACCCTCTTGCGGAGGTAAAACCGGAAAACTCAGGAGTTATAGGCATGGCATTGCCTGATTTCACGATGCGTCAGCTGCTGGAAGCTGGTGTTCACTTTGGTCACCAGAAACACCGTTGGAACCCGCGCATGGGTCAGTACATCTTTGGTGTACGCAACGATGTTCATATCATGGACCTGTCCCAGACCGTTCCGCTCCTCCACCAGGCGCTGAAGGCTGTCTCTGACACCGTCGCCGGTGGTGGCCGCGTTCTGCTCGTCGGCACCAAGCGTCAGGCTCAAGAAGCCGTTGCAACGTCTGCCCGCAACTCTGCACAGTACTTTGTCAACGCCCGCTGGCTCGGCGGCATGCTGACCAACTGGAAAACCATTTCCCAGTCCATTCAGCGCCTTCGCAAGCTGGAAGAGACCCTGAACTCTGACGCTGCAAACGCTCTGACCAAGAAAGAGCGTCTGTTCATGGACCGCGAGCGCGAAAAGCTTGAGCGGAACCTTGGCGGTATCAAGGACATGGGCGGTATCCCGGACCTGATTTTCGTCATCGACACCAACCGCGAAGCAATCGCCATCCAGGAAGCCCGCCGTCTGGGTATTCCGGTTGCAGCGATCCTCGATTCCAATTCCAGCCCGGAAGGCATCACTTACCCGGTTCCTGGCAACGATGACGCTGGCCGCGCGATTTCTCTGTACTGCGATCTCATCGCACGCGCTGCCATCGATGGCATCTCCCGTGCACAAGGCGCATCTGGCATGGACGTCGGTGCTTCCGAAGAAGCTCCGGTCGAAGAAGCGCTGGTCGAAGCGGCTGCAGAAGAAGCTCCGGCTGAAGCTGAAGCAGCGGCTGCCCAAGCTTAAATTGATCTGATTTCTACCGCGCGGCGATCCGCGCGGTAGAAACATGTTGAATTCGCAAGGCGGGGTGTAAATTGTTGCAGGCCCGTCATAAAGGCGCGGAAAGCCATCGGCTAAACCGTGTCTCATCTGAAACCCCCCATCTACGAGGCAATCGATGAGCATTACCGCCGCGATGGTAAAAGAGCTCCGTGAGAAATCCGGCGCTGGCATGATGGACTGCAAGACCGCCCTGACTGAAAACGGCGGTGACATGGAAGCAGCTGTTGATTGGCTGCGCACCAAAGGCCTGGCAAAAGCTGCCAAGAAGGCTGGCCGCGTGGCCGCTGAAGGCCTGGTTGGCGTTGCTGCTGAAGGCACCAAGGCTGCTGTGATCGAGCTGAACTCCGAAACCGACTTCGTTGCTCGCAACGAAGGGTTCCAGGAACTGGTCGGTAAGGTCGCAACCGTTGCCGTTGGCACCGACGGTTCTGTCGACGCAGTGACTGCAGCCAATCTGGACGGCAAGTCTGTTGCTGATTCCATCACCGATGCGATCGCCACCATCGGCGAGAACATGACCCTCCGCCGGACCGCGATCCTGTCCGTTGGCGATGGTGTTGTGTCCACCTATGTCCACGGCGCTGTCGCCGATGGCCTCGGTAAGATCGGCGTTCTGGTTGCACTGGAATCTTCCGGTGACAAGGACAAGCTGAACGGGCTTGGCCGTCAGATCGCCATGCACGTTGCTGCAACCAGCCCGCTGGCTTTGAACACTGAAGAGCTGGACCCGGAAGTGGTCGAGCGTGAAAAGTCCGTGTTCTCTGAACAAGCTCGTGAATCCGGCAAGCCGGAAAACATCATTGAGAAAATGGTGGAAGGCCGTCTGCGCAAGTTCTACGAGGAAGTTACCCTTGTGAAACAGGCATTCGTGATCAATCCTGATCAGACGGTAGAGCAGGCCGTTGAGGCGCTTGCCAAAGACCTCGGCGCCGAGGTCAAGCTTTCCGGTTTCGTCCGCTTCGCACTCGGCGAAGGGATCGAGAAGGAAGAGCAGGATTTCGCCGCGGAAGTGGCGGCAGCCTCCGGGCAGTAAGGTCCCAAGAAAAGCGCCGGTTAGTCCGGCGCTTTTTTTTTGAAGGCTTAATTTTACCCAAGGTACACAGATGACATCTCCTTTGCGTTGGAAACGGATCCTCCTCAAGCTCTCCGGCGAGGCCCTCATGGGATCGCAGGCTTTCGGAATTGACCCGGCGATTGTGCAAAGGATTGCAAAGGAAATTGCGGACGCCGTGGCGCTTGGCGCGCAGGTCGGCGTGGTTGTCGGCGGCGGCAATATCTTCCGCGGCGTGGCAGTGGCTGCCAAGGGCGGCAACCGGGTAACCGGTGACCACATGGGCATGCTTGCAACCATCATGAACAGCCTGACCCTTGCCGATGCCTTGCGCCGTCTCAAGGTCAACGCGCGTGTCTTGTCCGCCGTCGCGGTCCCATCCATCTGCGAGACCTTCTCTCAGCGTGTGGCGGATCGTTACATGGAAGACGGTGATGTGATCATTTTTGCTGGCGGCACCGGAAACCCGTTTTTCACCACTGACAGCGGGGCGGCCTTGCGTGCTGCCGAAATGAAATGCGATGCCTTTTTGAAGGGCACGCAAGTGGACGGCGTTTATTCAGAGGACCCCAAGGTCAACCCGGATGCCGAGCGGTATGAAACTCTCGGCTATGACGAGGTCATCAGCCGGAACCTGAAGGTCATGGACACAACCGCGATTGCCTTGGCCCGGGACAATTCCATCCCGGTCATTGTCTTCTCGATCCATTCGCCGGGCGCGCTGGTTAGCGTGTTGCAGGAAACAGGAACCTACACAGTCGTGGGTGACGAGTAGTTTTTCGGCGCCTAACAGGCTGCAGCACTTGTGTTTCGGTGCGGTTGTGCCATGTTGGCGCGCCGGATCTGATTTGGCTTAAGCAACAAGAACAGTGAGGACAAAATGTCTGTAGAAGGTGTCGACCTGGATGACTTGAAGCGGCGCATGCAAGGCGCGCTTTCTTCTCTGAAAACTGATTTCTCAGGTCTGCGGACAGGCCGCGCATCTGCAAGCATGCTCGATCCGATTTCTGTCGACGCTTATGGCCAGTCCATGCCGCTGAGCCAAGTTGGAACCGTTTCCGTACCAGAGCCGCGCATGGTTGCGATTCAGGTCTGGGACAAGTCCATGGTTGCCGCTGTCGAAAAAGCCATTCGCGAATCAAACCTCGGCTTGAACCCGGTTGTGGACGGTCAGTTGCTGCGTCTGCCGATCCCCGAGCTCAACCAGGAGCGCCGTCAGGAGCTGATCAAGGTTGCGCACAAGTATGCCGAACAGGCCAAGGTTGCGATCCGTCACGTACGCCGCGACGGAATGGATGACGCCAAGAAGGCGGAAAAAGACGGCGAGATCTCTCAGGACGACAGCCGTGTTGCATCTGACGAAGTGCAAAAACTCACCGATGGAATGATCGGCGAAGTGGATGCAATGCTTGCGAAGAAAGAGGCGGAAATTTCGCAGGTTTAAAGGGCGGCTTTTGGCCAGCGGTTGAGGACTAGGATGAGCAGCAACCTGGAACGACAGGCAAATGCAGAGCCGGTTTCGGCTGCGCCTTCGCATGTGCCAAACCATGTTGCGTTCATCATGGACGGAAATGGCCGTTGGGCGTCTTCCCGCGGCCTGCCGCGTACCGAAGGCCACCGTCAGGGACTGGAGGCGCTCCGCAAAATCATCCGTCATGCCGCTCTACGGGGCGTCGGGATAGTAACGATCTACAGCTTCTCGACGGAGAACTGGAGCCGGCCGGAGCCTGAAGTCAGATTTCTGATGGGGCTGCTGCGCCGGTTCGTGCAGCGTGACTTAAGTGAGTTGCACCGGGAAAACATCCGCATCCGCATTATCGGCGAGCGTGATAATCTCGACGCTGGGATCCTCAAGCTTTTGCTAGATGCCGAGGAGCTGACCCGCAACAACACGGGCATGGAACTGGTTGTTGCCTTCAACTACGGCGCACGGCAGGAGCTGACAGCTGCAGTGAAGAAGTTGTGTGAGAAGGTTGCGCGCGGCGAAATCGAACCAAGCGCCATAACGGAAGCCCATATTTCCGCCGAGCTCGACACAGCGGGACTACCTGATCCGGATCTGATCGTGCGCACAAGTGGCGAACTCCGCCTCTCAAATTTCCTCTTATGGCAGGCGGCGTATACAGAGTTCTATTTCTCGGATCTCATGTGGCCCGATTTCGATGAAGCTGCGCTGGATCAGGCGCTGGAGTGCTTCGGCAACCGGGATCGGCGGTACGGTGGTGTCACCGCGCAGGCACTTTGAGGCCGTTAAAAGGTAATGCCTGATCAAGACCTTCCAGCCAAAACGAAAAGCAATCTGCAGCTGCGGGTTCTGTCCGCAGTGGTTTTGGGGCCTCTGGTTCTTGGGCTGATTTATCTGGGTGGATGGGCCTATGCGGTCCTTGTGTTGGCGGCTGCTATCCTTTTTCTGTCAGAGTGGTTTACCATCACCGGGACCAAGCAGACATCGGTTCCGGCGATCGCCGGGCAGGTAGCCCTCGTCGGGGCATGTGGTCTGAAGCTTTTCGGTTTTCATGTTGAGGGACTGTTGGTCGTCGCTGCTGGCGCGGCCGCGACACTGGTTTTGTCCGGTTTTTCTAGGGAAGGGCGCTGGGGGGCGGAAGGTATCGTCTACAGCGGCCTTGCCCTGACAGCGCTCTTGTCCTTGCGGGCAGGCACTGGCGGTCTGGTCTTCACTTTCTTTTTGTTCTTTGTGGTTTGGGCGACAGATATCTTTGCATACTTCACCGGCCGGGCAATTGGCGGCCCCAAACTCTGGGCAAAGGTGTCGCCTAAGAAAACCTGGTCTGGTGCAATCGGCGGCCTAACCATCGCAATCGTTTTCGGTGTCGGCGTCGCGGCAGTCAGCGGAGCCAGTCAACTTGTGACGTGGGCCGTGCTTGCGGCTATCTTGTCAATCGTTTCACAAGCCGGTGATTTGTTGGAATCTGCGATCAAACGCCGATTTGACGTGAAAGATTCCAGCCAGCTGATCCCCGGACATGGCGGTATTATGGATCGGATTGATGGCTTGGTCGCTGCTGCTATCTTTGCGGTGCTGATCGGCCTGATCGCTGGTGGGACGTTTGCAGATCCTTTAAACAGCTTGGCTCTATTCTGAGTGGGAGAGTGCCGTTGACGGCGGAACAAGAGCAAGACTATCCGGCAAAATTGGTTCGCGTTACAGTTCTTGGTGCGACCGGATCAATCGGCCAGAGCGTCGCAGATTTGATCGCCCGCAATCCCGACCGCTTTGAAATTGTTGCCTTGGTTGCCAATTCAAGCGCTGACGCCTTGGCGGAAATGGCGCTCCGTTTGAAAGCCAAATCCGCTGTTTTGTCCGATCCGAGCAATTATGAGGATCTGAAAAACCGGCTTTTGGGCAGCGGGATCGAGAGCGCATCCGGTGATCAAGCTGTGCTTGAGGCGGTCGACCGGGATACAGATCTTGTCATCGGTGCGATCGTGGGTGCCGCCGGTCTTGTGCCAACCATGGCAGCTATTAAACCCGGGCGGCGGATAGCGCTGGCCAACAAGGAGTGCCTGGTGTGCGCAGGGGACCTGTTCATGGGCAAGATTGCGGCGGAGGGCGCCGAAATCCTGCCGGTCGACAGTGAGCACAACGCAATATTCCAGGTCTTTGAGGCCTCGCACCCGGACAGCATAGAAAAGGTCATCCTGACTGCGTCTGGCGGCCCGTTCCGGACAATGGCGTTTGAAGATATGGTGCGGGTGACACCACAGCAAGCACTCAAACACCCGAATTGGGATATGGGCGCGCGGATCTCCATCGACAGCGCAACGATGATGAACAAGGGTCTTGAAGTTATTGAGGCTCATCACCTTTTTCCTGTGAGTGCAGATCAGCTGGATGTGCTAGTCCATCCGCAATCTGCCGTTCACGGGCTGGTTCAATACCGCGACGGCTCGCTTCTTGCGCAGCTCGGCAGTCCCGATATGCGCACACCGATCGCGCATTGCATGGCTTACCCACGGCGGATGCAAGCACCGGTCGAGCGCCTGGATTTGGCGAAACTTGGATCGCTGACGTTTGAGGCACCGGACATGAAGCGGTTCCCGGCACTGCGGATCGCGCTGGAGGCGCTCCGGTCGGGCGGTACAGCGCCAGCGGTTCTTAATGCCGCCGACGAAACAGCCGTTGCGGCCTTTCTGAAGGGCGCGATCGGTTTTATGGACATCCCGGCGGCCGTCGAAGAGGCGCTATCGGCGTTTTCTGCCAATGGAAAGCTTGCACCCGCTGCGACGGTAGAAGACGTTTTGGCGCTGGATCAGGAAGCCCGTGTTTGGACTGGGCATTGGATTTCAAGCCGCGCCGCCTAATTTATCCGGTGCGAAACGAATGCTGGATCATTAACGTGCCGTAATTCCATTGCTATTAAGGTAGCGCTTAAGGACTGTGCGGGAACAATCGGAAATCTCATGGAAATATTTGGCTCTGCCTACGACCTTCTGATCGGCTATATGGTGCCGTTCCTGTTTGTTCTGACGATCGTCGTCTTCTTTCATGAGCTCGGCCACTTTGCCGTTGCGCGGTGGTGCAACGTGAAGGTGGATGCTTTTTCCGTTGGTTTTGGGCGGGAATTGTTTGGCTGGTACGACAAACACGGCACGCGCTGGAAAGTGTCGCTTATTCCCCTTGGCGGCTATGTGAAATTTGCCGGTGACGAGAATGCCGCGAGTGTTCCGGACCGGGAGTACATTGCCAGCATGAGCGAGGAAGAGCGCAGAACAGCTTTCATCGCAAAACCCGTGTGGCAGCGTGCAGCGATCGTGGCTGCCGGTCCGATCGCCAATTTTATCCTGGCGGTCATCATTTTTGCCGGGATCTTCATGGCTTACGGAAAGCCGCAGCTCTTGCCGGTCGTTTCCACGGTTATCGAGGGTTCCGCTGCCGAAACAGCGGGTATTCAGACGGGGGACCGAATCCTGTCGATCAATGACAAGCCATTGTCTTATTTTGAAGATTTGAAATGGACAGTGCGCCATAATCCGGACCAGCCGCTGGTCCTCGGGATTGAGCGGGACGGGGCCGAGCTCACGGCGACAGTGGTGCCCGTCTACGTCACCGACGTCAATCAGTTCGGTGTTGAGTACCGGGAGCCGCGCATTGGCGTTGCAATCGCAAGTGACGAGAATACCCGGATCTTGAAGCAGCTCGGTGTTGGCGGCGCGCTCTGGGAAGGTGTGCTGCGTACCTACAAGATCATCTACGATACCGTGAATTTCATCGGCGAGATCTTTGCCGGGGAGCAGTCGGCAAAACAGTTGGGTGGGCCGATACAAATTGCACAGGTGTCCGGAACGGTCGCTCAGTTCGGCTTGATTGAGCTCATCAGTCTCGCTGGTTTTCTGTCTGTTTCGATCGGTTTCATCAACCTGCTTCCAATCCCGATTCTCGACGGCGGCCATCTGGTGTTCTACGCGGCTGAAGCTATCCGTGGAAAACCACTCAACGAGAAGGTGCAGGAAGTCGGATTTCGCATCGGTTTAGGCCTCGTACTAATGCTGATGGTGTTCGCGACTTGGAACGATATCTGGCGATTAATGAGCCTTTAAGCGGGGAGCCGTGACATTGACGCAACGTCCTCTGACTAAATCGATTTCGGCGGCCAACTGCTGTTGCGTTATCGGTAAAAACCTATAAAACATGGATCGATTTTTGGGATTCTCCGGGGGTGATCGGATGAATTCCGAGACGGGGTTTTAAAAAACAAAGGCATAGCGCACTGATGCAGCGATTGCAGAAACACTTGAGAGCCGCAATTTTGGCGACCGCGGTTCTCTCAGCCGGATCGTTTGTTCCGGGCAACTTTGGTCCGTTCGCGGGGGCAACGCAGGCGGAAGCTGCTGTTGCGCGCAACATCGAAGTTCGCGGCACGAGCCGCATCGAGGAAGATACGGTCATCAGCTACATGACCATCGTTCCCGGCCGCTCCTATGGCGCGGCTGATGTCGATGAGTCTTTGAAGGCGCTGTATGCAACCGGTTTGTTTGCCACGGTAGAAATCACCCCACGTGGCAGCACCGTCATCGTGACCGTGACCGAGAACCCGATGATCAACCGGGTCTCCTTTGAAGGGAACCGCAAGATCAAGGACGATGCGCTGTCTACGGCTGTTCGTTCCCAGTCGCGGTCCATGCTCTCTCGCGCTAAAGTCCAGTCCGACGTCCAGAGCATTTTGGAAGCTTACCGCCGCAGCGGCCGTTATGGCGCTGCCGTTGAGCCGAAGATCATTGAGCGCGGGCAGAACCGTGTCGATCTGGTCTTTGAAATCAATGAAGGTGCGAAGACCGGTGTGGAACGCATCAGCTTCATCGGCAACAACTCGTTCAGCGACGGCCGTCTTCGGGATGTGATCCGGACCCGCGAGAGTGGGTTGCTGAGCTGGTTGCGCAGCACCGACACATACGACCCTGATCGTCTGGCTGCGGACGAAGAGCTGCTGCGCCAATACTACAACAACAAGGGCTATGCGGATTTCCGTATCGTCTCCGTAAGTGCTGATCTCGACCGCGAGAACAACATCTTCTACGTGACCTTCACGGTGGATGAGGGCGATCGCTACGATGTCGGCAACGTTGAGGTGGTTTCCACGATCGCCGAAGTTGATCCGGAAGATCTGCGCCGGCTGGTGCGGACCCGCAGCGGCCGGACATTCAACGCCCTGCGCGTCGAGCAGTCCGTTGAAGACATTACGCTCCGTGTTTCTGAAGAAGGTTATGCGTTTGCCCGTGTTCGTCCGCGTGGTTCACGGAACTACGAAAACAACACGATCGACCTGATCTACTACATCGAAGAAGGCCCGCGGGCGTATGTTGAGCGCATCAACATCATCGGCAACGACCGGACCCGTGAGTATGTCATCCGCCGCGAGTTTGACGTTGCTGAAGGCGATGCGTTCAACCGCGCCCTGATCGACAAGGCTGAGCGCCGTTTGCGCAACTTGAACTTTTTCGAGCGTGTATCCATCACGACCCAGCAGGGCAGTGCACCGGATCGCGTGATTGTGAACGTGCAGGTTGAAGAAAAGCCGACCGGTGAAATCTCCTTCGGTATCGGTTACTCTACGACCGATGGTGTGGTTGGTGACATCTCCCTGACCGAGCGCAACTTCCTGGGCCGTGGCCAGTACGTTAAAATCGGTGTTGGTGGTGGTTCCGATACCCAGACTTACGAGTTCCGGTTCATCGAACCGTTCTTCATGGGCCGCCGGGTCGCGCTGGACCTCGATGTCTACCGTCAGGTGAATGATGCCAACAGTTACCGGTCTTTTGACGAAGAGCGGACCGGCGGTGGCTTCGGCTTTACCCTGCCGCTGCGCGAAGATGAGACAACACTCCGTCTGTTCTATGCAATCTACGAAGAGAAGAACACCGACGGCAAATATGGCTCGACCGGGATCAATAACTGTAGCACTGCCAACCTCTCGCTGGCTGTCTGTGACTCCCTTGGAACATACCTGACCTCGCTGGTTGGTTATGAGCTGCGCTACAACACTCTTGACCGCAACCTGAACCCGACGGACGGCATCTACGCCTCCTTTAGGCAGGAATTTGCCGGTGTTGGTGGTGACAGCCAGTACATCAAGAGTGAAATCCAGGCACGTGCCTACAAGGAAATCCTCGCTGACTACGGCCTCGTCGGCAGCGTTCAGTTCCGTGGTGGTAACATCATCGGCCTCAATGAGCGTCTTCGGGTGTCCGAGCAGTTCATGCTTGGTGGTAACCTGATCCGCGGCTTTGAAAACCGGGGTATTGGCCCTCGCGATGCGACTTCCGACGACGCGATCGGCGGCCGTTGGTACTTTGCGGCGACAACTGAAGCACAGTTCCCGATCCCGGGCATTCCGAAAGAACTGGGTCTTGGTGGTGCACTGTTTGCCGATGCCGGCTCTCTGTGGGATGCCGACAACGAATTGGTTGATATCGTTGAAGCTGGCGGCGGTCGGATCCTTTCCAATGGATTTGACCTGCGTGCTTCAGTCGGCTTCGGTATCCGGTGGCAGTCGCCATTCGGTCCGCTCAAGGCAGATTTTGCTTACCCGCTCCTGAAAGAAGACTCTGACCGCACCCAGGTGTTCCGCCTGAGTGGTGGCACCACCTTCTAAGAAGCGGTTTCTACCCAAAAACCGACGGCCGCCGCATCAAACGGCGGCCGTTTTTGTTACGGTCAAACCGGACCGCAGGTGTTCAAAAGAGGATATGCCGATGTCCGAGCCGAAATTCTTTCACTTTCCAGAAGGTATACGCCTCGGCGATATTGCCGGTTGGGCAGAGGCCGAACTGGTGAACGGTGCACCGGAAACCGAAATCACCGGAGTTGCCCCGCTTGAAGACGCCGGTGCGGGCATGCTGGTGTTTTTCGACAATACGGCCTACCTCGACGCGCTGACCACCACTGCGGCAGCGGGCTGCCTTGTCAGCACACGCCACAAGGACAAGGTCCCCCCAGGCGTTGCCGCGCTTGTTTGTAAGGACGCGTACCGGTCTTGGGCCAAAGTGCTTGCTCATCTCTTTCCCGAGGCAATGGTTCCGCGTGATCATGGTGTCGAAGGCGTATCCGAGCGCGCATCGGTCGATGAGACTGCAAGTCTTGAAGACGGTGTGTGCGTTGAACCTGGGGCGGTTATCGGGGCAGGCGCAGAAATTGGTGCAGGGACTGTCATTCGCAGCAATGCGGTGATCGGATCCGGTGTGCGTATCGGCCGTGACTGTGTCATTGGCGCCAATTGTTCCGTCCAGCATTCAATCTTGGGCAATCGTGTTTATCTTCATCCTGGTGTGTGCTGCGGGCAAGACGGCTTTGGCTACGCCATGGGTCCGGGCGGGCACTTGAAAGTGCCGCAAGTCGGGCGGGTTGTTATACAGGATGACGTGGAGATTGGCGCCAACACCACCATTGACCGCGGGGCCAACCGCGACACAGTGATTGGTGAAGGCACGAAGATCGATAACCAGGTCCAGATTGGCCATAACGTCGTCATTGGCCGTCATTGTGTCATCGTCTCCCAAGTCGGCATCTCCGGCAGCGCAACGCTTGAAGATTATGTGGCGATTGGCGGACAGAGCGGTGTGGGCGGGCATGTCACCATCGGCATGGGTGCTCAGGTTGCGGCGGTCAGCGTTGTCAGCGAAAGCTTGGAAGCCGGCGGACGCTACGGCGGAACGCCCGCAAAACCTGTGAAACAATGGTTCCGCGAAGTTGCTGCAGTCAGAAAACTTGCAGAACGCGGCGGCAAATCGTAAACGGACAGCAGTTCACACATCCAATTACTTGAAGAGTTTTGGCGGACCTCCGCCAAGGGGCGAAGAATGGACGAAACAGAAAAAACAACGCTCGCAACAGCGGACATCATGAAAGTCATGAAGCTGTTGCCGCACCGGTATCCGTTTTTGCTGATTGACCGGATCATCGAGATGGACGGCGACAACAGCTGCATCGGCATCAAGAATGTCACCATCAACGAGCCGCAGTTTCAGGGCCACTTCCCGGAACGGCCAATTTTCCCGGGCGTTCTGTTGATCGAAGCCATGGCGCAAACGGCAGGCGCCTTGTGTGTTCATGCGCGCGGTGCCGATGCCCCACCGCAATTGGTCTATTTCATGACCATCGATAGAGCCAAGTTCCGCAAACCTGTGGAGCCAGGCGATCAGGTCCATTTTCACGTCAAGAAAATCAAGCAACGTGCCAACATCTGGAAGTTCGATGCGGTTGCCATGGTTGACGGCGCAAAAGTCGCCGAAGCCGAGGTCAGCGCGATGCTGGTAGACGCGTGAGGAATTATGGCTGATATCCATCCAACAGCGATCATTGAAGACGGTGCAACAATCGGCGCCGGCGTGCGCATTGGCCCTTATTGTGTCATTGGGTCTCAGGTGACACTTGGCGACAACGTTGAGCTGAAGTCTCATGTTGCGCTTGCCGGTGACACAACCATTGGAGCTGGCACTGCCATCTTCCCGTTCGCATCGGTTGGTCATCAGGCACAGGACCTGAAGTTCCGTGGCGAGGCCGCCACCCTTAAGATCGGCGAAGGCTGCATCATCCGCGAAGGCGTAACGATCAATCCGGGCACCGAGGGCGGCGGACTGAGCACGACCATCGGCAACAATTGTGCGTTTCTTGCTAATTCCCATGTCGGGCATGACAGTCACCTTGGTGACCGGGTCATCTTGTCCAACAACGTGATGATCGCAGGTCACGTAACCGTCGGCAGCAACGTGATTTTCGGTGGTGGGTCCGCTGTTATTCAGTTCACACGGATTGGCGACAATGCCTTTGTCGGCGGCATGGCCGGCCTTGAGAACGACCTCATTCCGTTTGGCATGGTGACCGGTAACCGGGCGAACCTTGGTGGACTAAACCTGATCGGATTGAAACGCGCCAATTTCCCGCGTGAGCAAATTCATGCGTTGCGCGCAGCCTATAAGGCGCTGTTCGAGAGCAACGAAGGCACCTTGCGCACGCGCGCCGAGGAGATCGCGGCCACCACTCAAGATCAGCCGCTGGTAAAGAAAGTGACCGACTTCATCCTTGAAGAGGAAGACCGGCGCTTCTGCACACCTGCTTAAGCGGACATTGGACATGACATTGGCCGAAACCGCCTCCCATGCTCCGGTCGCATTAATTGCCGGCAATGGCCGAATACCGTTGCAAGTCGCCAATGCCCTGGCGGCTGCAGGCCGGGAGTGCAAGGTTGTCGCGATCCGCGGGGAGGCCGATGCAGCAACTCGGTCGCTCGCCTCTGCCGAGCTCGGCTGGGGAGAAATTGGTCGGCTCTATGCATTTTTGAACAAGAGTGGCTGCCAGGACGTGATGTTGATTGGCGGTGTCTCGAAACGCCCGGATTTTGCCTCCATTCTGGGTGATCTGGGCACGCTCCGCCGGTTGCCGACCATTATTCGCGCGCTTGCCGGCGGTGATGACAGTCTGCTGACCAAGGTTATCGGTCTTTTCGAGGTAGAGGGATTTCGCGTGGTGGGGATCAAGGATGTTGCACCCGGGCTTCTCGCAGCCAGCGGCGTTTTGGGAAAGACCCAGCCGCGCGACACCGATTGGCAGGACATTCAGCTTGCTTTGACCGCGACCCAGAAACTGGGTGAACTCGACATTGGACAGGCGGCTGTGGCCATTGGTGGCCGGGTTGTCGCTTTGGAAGGCGCGGAAGGCACCGATGCCATGCTCGAGCGTTGCGCAGATTTGCGCGGCAGCGGCCGGATCCGGGCAAAGAACAAGACCGGTGTTCTGGTAAAGACCGCCAAACCCAATCAGGATTTGCGGGTTGATCTGCCCACCATCGGACCACGGACGATTGAGCGGGCCGAAGCCGCGGGGCTGGCAGGCATAGCAATTGAAGCAGGCGGCGCCTTGATTTCCGATCGGGAAGAAACATTGGCGCAGGCAGATCGGGCGTGTCTGTTTGTCATCGGCATCGACCAGTCTGCCTTGTCTCAAGGTCCAGCTGAATGACGACGCCTGTGGCCAATGCCATGCCCACCTTTTGCATCGTTGCGGGTGAGGAATCCGGCGACCAACTCGGCTCGGAACTGATCAAGGCGCTTGACGAAAAACTCGGTCCCGGCGTGCGGTATTGTGGTGTCGGCGGTGAGCGCATGACCGCTCTTGGGCTCACCAGCTTCTTCGACATGTCCGATGTCTCGGTCATGGGACTGTCTGCAGTGCTTGCGCGCTTGCCGTTGATTGTAAAGCGTGTCTATCAGACCGTCGACGCTGCCATTGCTGCAAAGCCGGATGTTCTGGTCATCATCGACAGTCCGGACTTCACCCACAACGTTGCAAAACGCGTGCGCAAACGGGCGCCGCACATTCCTGTTGTCGGTTATGTGTCTCCGTCGGTTTGGGCCTGGCGACCGGGTCGGGCAAAAAAAATGAGCGTCTATGTCGACGAGTTGCTGGCGATTTTACCGTTCGAACCGGCAGTGCATAAGAAGCTCGGCGGACCGCGTACCCATTATGTCGGTCACCCGTTAAGTGAGAACGCAGATCTTCTGCGCCCGTCTGAAGGGGAACGTGCGGCGTTGGAGTCTGACGAGAAAGTCCTGTTGGTCTTGCCGGGCAGCCGGGGAAGCGAAATCACACGGCTTCTCGACGTTTTTGGCGAGACAGTTGCGCGGGTGAAGGCGGATATGCCGGAGGTGAGGGTGGTCTTGCCTGCGGTTGCCCATCTTGAAGACCGGATCCGGCAGGGCGTTGCCAACTGGCCAGTCCAGCCGGAAATCGTGACCGGCCTTGACGCGAAACGGGCGGCCTTCCGGAGTGCGCATGCAGCTCTGGCAGCATCGGGCACTGTATCACTGGAACTGGCGCTTGCCGGTGTGCCGATGGTGGTGGCCTACAAGGTGGATTGGTTCTTCCGCAGGCTCAATGACCTCAACAAGATCTTCAAATTTGCCAGCGTCGACTCCTTTGTGCTCCCCAACATCATCCTGGGCACGAAGGCGATCCCCGAGTTCCTGAATGAAGAGGTTCAGCCGGATGTGCTTGCACGCCTTCTGACGAGCTATCTCACGGACAGTCCTGAACGGGCGGCACAGGTCGCCGAACTTAGCCGCCTTGATGACGTCATGCGTTTGCGGGATGGCTACAGTCAAAGCGCGGCCGCAGCAGACGTCGTTATCGGGTGTTTGAGCAAAAACAACTAAGAAACATCGGTCCAAGTTTTGAAGACTGCGTTGAGAACGCTGCGGGCGTATCCATCATGACGCATTACGGCTCGCGAACTGGTGGGGCATCCAACATGTCCTCGAAAAACCAGGCCGTCAGCTCGTTGCGGCTGTTCACGCCAGCCTTTCGATAAACTGATGTTGCCTGTTGGCGGACGGTTTTTTCCCGGGTCTGCCTCAGTTCTGCGATCTCTCTGAAAGACAGGCCTTTCAACATACCGATTACAACGTCCTGCTCGCTTGCTGTCAAACTCCAGGCATCGAACTGCTTCTGCATGACCGCACGATACTGTCCGGCAAGCTGAGGAGATCGGGCATCGAGCTTTGCGAGTTGCCCGCGGGCGTTTTCCAGTTTGCCTCGAAGGTCTTTTAGCGCTTTGTGTTGGGCATGCCGCTCAAAGGCAAAGCCCATGAGCACAAGGGCGCTGACCGCCACACCCGACATGTCGTCGACCATGGTGGTCAACGTTTCTCCATTCATGAACTCCGTGATAATCTCCACGACGCTGGTGCCAAAAACGATAAGCACGAACACAACAAAGATGGTTTGCCGGTAACGGAATTGCCCTGAGGCATCTATCATTTGAATTTCCTTGATCGATGGGTCGCCCAACATACCAAAACCGGGTTTGTTCCCAAAATTGACCCTTTGCCGGATACCTGAATCCTTTGATCCGGCATTTGTCCGATGGATTCCAAGCGTCAGTATCATCACACATTTCAGCATCACGGCGGCGATCCTGCTTGTCTCCAGGATGGCCGCAAATAGTCTTTGTCCTATCTTTGGTTTGAGGACCTGAATGTCACTTCGCCTATCTCGCCGACAGCTTCTTGCCGGTTCCGCGTCCTTGTTCGGGGCTTCCCTGATCAGCCCTGCCTGGTCGGCAACAATTCCAGCTAAACTTCCGATACCGCCGCTGGCTGACGGCACCAATGAAGAGCCGGTTGATCTCAGAATTCGGGCTGGCGAACACACCTTTCTGGCTGGTGTGAAAACACCGACGCTCGGCATCAACCAGGATTTTCTCGGTCCTACGATCCGGACACGCCGGAACACCGAACTCAACTTGAACTACCTGAACACGCTGGAGGAGGGCGTTTCCATTCATGGTCACGGGCTCCACGTGCCAGGTGATGTCGATGGCGGGCCCCAACTGGAGATGGCACCGGGCGAAGGCTGGAAGCCGTCCTTGTCCATTGTCCAACCGGCAGCCACCTGCTGGTATCACTCACACACCCATGGCAAGACAGGGGATCAAGTCTACCGCGGCCTGGCTGGAATGATCCTCATCGACGATGACGACAGCGACGCATTGGACCTGCCAAACCGCTACGGCGTGGATGATTTGCCGATTATCATTCAAGATCGAACCTTCGATGGTGAGGGCCGTTTCGTCTATTCCCTTTATGATGCGGATGAAGACGGCTGGTTTGGGGACACTGTGATCATCAACGGCGCCGTCGCGCCACTTTTGGCAGATGTCCCCGCAGGCAAGATTCGTTTGCGGCTACTCAACGGCGCAAATGCACGTTTCTACGTGATCGCTTTTTCGGATAATCGCGTCTTTCACAAGATTGCGACCGACGGCGGCCTGCTGCCTTCTCCGGTCCCCATGACGACAATGGAAATGTCACCCGGCGAACGGTGCGAGATCATTGTCGATCTGGAGGACGCCAACCCCGTGGAGCTTTTGACCTTCTTTGAAGATGAGATCGATGACGAGGGCGCGGGCATCGTCGGTAGCCTGAGCACTTTGGTGGGTGGATCGGATGCCGCGCCACCAAGAGCATCTTTGACCTTGCGTCCGGATGCTCTTTTGGTTGCCAACAACGCGCCTTTGCCTGAAAAACTCATCGCTATCAGTCATCCCGAGGAACATGAGATCAAGAACGTTCGAGAGTTTGTTCTCGAAATGGATCACAGTGGTGATCACGCGGGCCATGACGGTCATGGCAAGATGGATATGACCATCAACGGTGTCGTCATGGATATGTCGGTGATTAACGAGCGCGTTGGACTTGGAGTTTGGGAGCGCTGGCGCATCCGGTCAGACCAGGGCGCTCACCCGTTTCACATTCATGGCTGCTCTTTCCTGATCGAACAAATGGAAGGAGAGGTCGTTCCAGCAGACCAGCAAGGCTGGAAAGATACTGTGGTGCTGGATGACGACGATTGGTCGGAGATCGTGGTGCGGTTTGATCACGTCGCGACAGCACAGTATCCCTACATGTATCACTGCCATATCCTTGAACACGAGGATCGCGGAATGATGGGACAGTTCACAGTCACCTAGATTGCCATTTAAAGCCGTGAAACAGGCTGTTTTCCAGAATGGACTGAGGATCAGTTGGTCTGAAACGCCTGTTTAGTGAAATCGAGCAGGAGGCGAAGATTGCTGGACATGGCTGCTCCCGGTGGAAAGACGCCATAGATGGCGATTTCCGGCAGCCGTGTTCCCGGAAGAACCTCCTCCAAGAGGCCTGCCCGGATTTTCGGATCGGCATCATAGCGCGGGATGCGTCCGATGCCGTGGCCTGCCTCCACAAAGGCTGTCCGGGCAACGGCATTGTTGGTGGTGATGCTTCCCTCCGGTTCGAAGACTTTCGAGGCGCCTCCGGGGATGAGAATCTCCACCTTCTGCTTGTTCATGTGCAACACCCATTGATGGTCACTCAGATCATCGATGGTCTTGGGCCGGGACCGGGCAAGAAAATAGCTGGGGGCTGCACACAGGCAGGTCGTGATCGTTGCGAGGCGTGTGGCCTTCAGGTCTGAATCGGGCAGGGGGGCCCCGCGAATTGCAAGATCAAAGCCCTCTTCCAGAATGTCGACAACCGTGTCTGAGAAACTGACATTGAGCTTAATCTTCGGATAGAGTTTGTGAAAGTCGCCGAGAACCGGAACCATGTGGTTAAGGCCAACGCTCACAGGGCAAGAAATGCGCAAAACGCCCTCCGGCTCCTGCTTGTAGCGCTCAATCGCTCGCTGAGCAGCCACGGTCTCATCCATGATGATCCGGCAATGGCCGAGCAGCTTCGCTCCGGCTTCGGTGATCTTCAGACTTCGTTGTGCCCGATGGAAAAGGCTGAGCCCGTAGGCGTCTTCCAGTTTGTTCACGTGATAGCTGACAACAGCACGTGTGAGGCCCAGATGCCGTCCGGCCGCGCTGAAGGATCCGCTGTCTGCGACTTGTGCAAAAACCATCAGGCTCTTGAGGTGTTCGATAGACGCTTCCATGCGGACCGTGCTCCCAGGATTGTCTCAATAATTATGACATTAAGGTCAATTAATTTGCCATTGATATTACTGGGTGAGCGAATTAAATCAAGGTCACGCCGGACAGATTGTCCGTCCATTTTTGACAACGGAGAATTTTGATGCCGCAAGTATCTGATAAAAAAGTCCTGATTGTTCTGACCAGCCATGAAGATCTTGGTGACACCGGTCAGAAAACCGGTTTCTGGGTCGAAGAATTTGCCGCCCCTTATTATGCCTTCAAGGATGCGGGTGCGGATATCACGCTTGCCTCGCCAAAGGGCGGCCAGCCGCCAATTGATCCGAAGAGTTCCGATCCGTCTGCGGCGACCGACGCAACACGCCGGTTTGATGCTGACCCGGAAACCCAGAAGGCTTTGGCAAACACCTTGAAATTGGATGACGTAAACGCTGCGGATTATGATGCGATCTTCTATCCGGGCGGCCATGGCCCCTTGTGGGATCTCACCAATGACACAACGTCCATCGGCCTGATCGAGACCTTCTTCAACGCCGGCAAACCGGTTGGCGCGGTCTGTCACGCACCGGCAGTGCTTCTGAACGCCAAGACACCAGACGGAGCACCGCTTGTAAACGGCCGAAAGGTTGCCGGGTTCACAAATGCCGAGGAAGACGCCGTTGGCCTGACCAATGTGGTGCCGTTCCTTCTTGAAGATGAATTGAAGGCAAAGGGCGGGGCATATGAAAGCGTGGCCAGCTGGTCTTCGTTTGCGGTTGAAGACGGCAATCTGATCACCGGTCAGAACCCGGCAAGTTCCGAAGCTGTTGCAGAAAAAGTGCTCGCCCAGCTCGGATAAACACGCGCAAGACCGAAATGATAAAGGGCGCCGTTTGGCGCCCTTTTGTTTTGTTCCAGGGAAACGGCGTTAGCCGACGAGGCCGCCATCTTCCCGGGTCACTGCAATGATCGCGGACCGCGGAACAGACGTGCCGCCAGCCGGCCAGTGGCTGTTGCCACGCTCACCAGGGTGCTGGATGCCAACAAACATGGTCCGGCGGTCCGGGCTCCAGGTCAAACCGGTGATTTCACACTCGTTCGGACCAACCATGAAGCGCCGGATCTCTCCGGTGACCGGGTCACCGGCAAGCATCTGATTGTTGCCTTGACCGGCGAAGTCGCCTTCGTTCTTGTAGTTGCCGTCGGTCTGGATCCAGACCAGCCCGTTGGAGTCGAAAGCCAACCCGTCCGGTGAGTTGAACATGTTCTCTTCGTTGATGTTCGCGGAGCCGGCATAGGCATCGGAATGAACTGTCGGGTTGCCCGCAAGAACATAAAGATCCCAGGTGAAACCGGGAGCCGTATGGTCGCCGCCATCCGGACGCCAGCGCACGATCTGACCGTAGTTGTTTTTCTCTCGCGGGTTCGGACCGTTGACGGATGTGTCGTCGCCGCCGGCATTCGGCTTGACGCCACGGTTCTTGTTGTTGGTCAGGCAGCAGTAGATTTCCGGTGCCTTCGGATTGGCCGAGATCCACTCCGGACGGTCCATGGTGGTCGCGCCAACCTTGGAACCTGCCTGGCGGGTATGGATATGAATTTCAGCCTGATCCATCCCGGTTGTTTCCGGGGTGAGGGCCACCCATGCGCCGGTGCCGTTGTCGCTGAACTTGGCAACATACAAAATGCCGTCGTTCAACAGTGCGTCGGTCGGAGCACCCGGTGCGTAAACCCCGTTGGAAACGTAGCGGTAGACGAACTCACCGCGCTCATCATCGCCCATGTAAACGACAATGCGGCCATCATTGTTGACCACGGCCTCGGCGTTCTCGTGCTTGAAACGGCCAAGGGCGGTGCGCTTCTTCGGTGTGGAGGTCGGATCGGTCGGATCAATTTCCACCACATAACCGGCACGGTTTGGTTCGTTCGGATGTTTGGAAACATCATAACGCTCTTCGATCAGGGCCCAGTTGTAACCCCAGTCCTTTGCGGAAACACCATAGCGAGCGAGTTCCGGGGACACTTCGTGCTCGGCATTCTCCGGAGCAGAGAAGTAACCGTTGAAGTTTTCTTCGCAGGTCAAATACGTGCCCCAAGGCGTCACGCCATTGCCGCAGTTGTTCCAGGTGCCGAGTGACTTGGTGCCGGCAGGGTCGGCTTCGGTCTTCATCAAGTCATGGCCAGCGGCCGGTCCGGTCAGCTCCATCTCGCTTTGCGGGGTGATGCGGCGGTTGTACGGGCTGTCCTTGACGATTTTCCACGCGCCGCCGTCATTGGCGATTTCAACGACGGAAATGCCGTGGGCCATCATGCCCTTGGCAATGTCGTCTTCGGCCATGATGCGCTTGTCTTCGGCGCTCAGCGCGATGATGTCGCGGTTGGTGTATTCGTTGTTGACGACGAGAAGCGTTTTGCCGTCATGGGAGAACACGTCCATGCCGTCCGTATTGTCGCCGAACGCGCGGGCCTGGCTGTCCGCCGTGCCGCGGGTCGCATCATCAAATTCCGGCACACCGGACCAGAGCGGATCGCCCCACTGCACGAGAACCTCAGATTTGTAGCCTTCCGGGACAATCACTGCATCGGCTGTCGAGGTCGGGATCTGGGTAAAGGCAAAGCGGCCATCCGAGGCTTTTGCACCGGTCGGTACCAGGCTCGTGCCAAGGGCGGTAAAGCTGCCAAATGCCAAAACGCCGCCCAGAAAGCCGCGTCGGCTGATGGCCGATTCAATGATCCGGTCAAAATCATTTTCTTCGGGACGGGGATTTACGACTTCGTCAAATTCATCGAACGACAAATCTTTGGTGTCGATGTTGGCCATTGAAGGCTCCTCCAGGCTAGCGACCGTTCTCGGTCTTGGCTAAGAATTTTTGGTTGGCACCCGCCAGGGTCGCATTGACTATAGCTGCAACTATTTAGCTGTCAAAGCGATGATCCGAACGACCGTTTCATCGCTTTGATTGAAACGCCCGTACCCATCGGATCTATACAAATTTAGATTTCAAATGGATGACGCTTCCCGCTGTCATTCATTCCAAAAGATATGAAATTTGTGTGGGTTTGTTCCGGTATCGCGGCCCCGTTTGAGCGCATCTTGATCAAGCCGAACAGTGGGAGGCATGGGTTGGAAAACACGTTGGGAGGCTTTGGCGCACTGCCAAAGCCTCGCAGAGTGTTACAGGGTCCTTTGCAGCTCTCAGCTTGGCGAAAAAGGAACAGATGAGTGGTGCAGCACGATCTTCAGATCGCCATCTTCCATCCGCTCAACACCAAAGGTGTATTCAACCTTCACTTCAGTGCCGTCAGTGGTCATGAAGTAGTAGTTGCCCATGGTCATGGCTGTTTCGCCGTTGATCACCGTGCCCTCCGGTTCCCAGCGGACACTGGTATAAGGCGCGATCGCAAAGCCATTGTCCTCGGAGATATCGCCGCCCACAAAATAGGAGAGGGCCGCGTCAAAGTCTCCCCGGAACTGATCTTCACTGGCGAGCGTCGGCTTGAAAAGGACAGGGCGGTCGCCGTAAGCATAAAACTGCTCGATATGGTTTGTTGCCGCCGCTTTATAGTCTCCACCGTCCGAATGCACCTTGCCGATGTTGACGATGCCTTCGCCCCAGGCGGTTTTCAGGGCCGTCACCTCCTTCTCCGTCAGTTCAACAGAAGGCTTTGTCGCCGCGGTGGCAGACACGGCGGTCGCTGCGAGCGCGGCAGCAATGGCAAAAGCGGCAGGTCTCAACATACTTCTCTCCTCCAGGAAATGGCAGGTTCATCCAAAGACAACCTGGAGATGGGAGGTCGGCAATCACGTTACCAATTAAAAGAATTTAATGTTTGAGCCGGGGTGCATGCCATCTACTGGCCTGCCAATTGATCTTTTCTCTTGGCATGTGAGCCGTACCGATGTCGTTTGAGCGTTTTTGAAAATAGTTGAGAGTGTTTGACGAGGATCAATGGCTGTTGAACTGCCTGCAGATACGGTGAGCACACATCGGAGCCGAAGATGCTGAGCAAACCTTTTCTGACAACGCATGAAATCGCTGAACTCCTGAAGGTGCGGGAACCAACGGTAAGGACCTGGATCCATCAAGAGGAGCTGCGGGCCGTAAAGCTTGGCCGGGAGTTTCGCGTGGCGGTCAAAGACCTGGAGGCCTTTGTCAACGAACACGCGACCAGAGCTCCCAGTTGGAAATAAGCCAGTCGGCCCATGCTTTTAGTTACTGCTGCACAGTCTGTTTAATCGGCGAGCACCGAATATTGCCCGCTGATTAATTGGCGCAAACAGTCACACGAACGAACAAAACGCGCGAATCGAAGGCACACGCATTTGAGAGCTTGTGCACCGAAGGCACGCAAAAACTTCCACTCAAAATCACGAGGACAAGCAATGCCCAAAATGAAAGCTGCAGTGGTCACGGGATTTGCCAAGCCACTGGAAATCAGAGAGGTCGAAAAACCAGGCGCTCGAGAAGGCCACATCGTGGTCAAGATCGAAGCCAGCGGTGTGTGCCATACCGATCTCCATGCCGCCAAAGGCGATTGGCCTGTCAAGCCTGAACCGCCTTTCATCCCGGGCCATGAGGGTGTCGGCTACGTTGCCGAGGTCGGACGCGGTGTGACATCTGTGAAGGAGGGCGACCGTGTTGGGGTGCCTTGGCTTCATCATGCTTGCGGCCACTGCAACTCATGCATAACCGGATGGGAAACCCTTTGCCGGACCGATCCGCAATACACCGGATACACAGTCAATGGCGGGTTCGCCGAATATGTCGAGGCTGATCCGGTCTATGTCGGGCATATTCCGGACGGGGTCGACTTCGCGCCGGCCGCGCCGATCCTGTGTGCGGGCGTTACGGTCTATAAAGGCCTGAAGGAATGTGACCTCCGCCCGGGAAAAAGTGTCGTCATATCCGGTGTCGGTGGATTGGGGCACCTCGCGGTGCAGTATGCCAAGGCAATGGGTCTGCATGTCATTGCCGTGGACGTTGCTGATGACAAGCTGAGGCTTGCGTCCGATTTGGGCGCCGAAGTCACGATCAATGCCAAGACGCAAGACCCAGTGGCTGAGCTGACCCGATTGGGCGGCGCTGACGGCGTTTTGGTAACGGCCGTCTCGAATTCAGCTTTTTCTCAAGCGGTCGGCATGCTGGCTCCCGGCGGGACCATGAGCCTTGTCGGTCTGCCGCCCGGTGATTTCCCGCTGAACATCTTTGACGTTGTTCTCAACCGGAAAACCATCCGGGGCTCGATCGTTGGAACACGGGCGGATCTCGCTGAGAGCCTGGCATTTGCCGCAGAGGGAAAAGTTGCGTCGCACTACGCCACAGAGTCGATCGACAACATCAACGACATCTTTGGCCGGATGGAGCAGGGCAAAATCGACGGCCGCGTTGTGATGACGTTGTAACCGGCGGCAAACAGAAAGGATTTCAATCATGGCAGCGGCGATTGAGGGCTATATCTTTTACGAGATCGCAGCTCTGCTCGTTCTTGCAGCAAGTGTCGGTTTTGTGGGGCTGTTGCTGCGGCAGCCCCTGATCGTCAGCTTTATCGCCGTTGGCATCCTTGCCGGTCCTTCGGTCCTTGGAATTGCGCAGTCAGACGCCCAGATCGATCTGCTGGCGGAACTGGGAATTGCGGTCCTCTTGTTTCTCGTCGGACTGAAACTGGACTACAATCTTGTCCGAACTCTCGGCCCGGTTGCACTGGTGACCGGACTGGGGCAGGTCCTGTTCACGACCGTCTTCGGCTTCCTGATCGCGCTTGCGCTTGGCATGACACCAACCACCGCGATCTATGTCGCCATCGCGCTGACCTTTTCGTCCACGATCATCATAGTGAAGCTGTTGTCGGACAAGCGTGAGATCGACGCGCTGCACGGCCGGATCGCCCTTGGTTTCCTGATCGTTCAGGATGTCGTTGTTGTCGTTGCCATGATCACGCTTTCCGCGATTGGTGTCGGCAGTGCGAGCGGCAGCGACAGCGCCTTTGCCGATGTTTTGCGGGTCTTCGGCTATGGATTGGCGACGCTGGCGTTCGTCGCGTTCTTCATCCGCTTTGTCGCCAATCCGCTGGTCGAAAAATTGTCCACTGCGCCGGAGTTGCTGGTGTCGTTTGCCATTGGCTGGGCAGCATTGCTCGCAGCCGTTGGTCACTACCTCGGATTTGGCAAGGAGTTGGGCGGTTTGCTGGCCGGTGTGTCACTGGCATCAACCCCATTTCGCGAGGCAATTTCGGCGCGTCTTGCCAGCCTTCGTGACTTCTTGTTGCTGTTCTTTTTCATCGCGCTCGGTGCATCGCTGGACCTGTCGGTCCTCGGCGCGAGTGTGGGGCCTGCCATCGTGCTCTCCTTGTTCGTTCTGATTGGCAACCCTTTGATCGTTCTGGCGATCATGGGGGCCATGGGATACCGCAAGCGGACAGGGTTTCTTGCCGGCTTGACCGTGGCCCAAATCAGCGAGTTTTCCCTGATCTTCATGGCGATGGGGCTGACGATCGGCCACGTGGATGAACGCGCGCTTGGCCTGGTGACACTTGTCGGGTTGGTCACAATCGCAGCATCGACCTACATGATCACCTTCTCGCATCAGCTCTATGCCGCGCTCGAACCGTTCCTTGGGGTCTTCGAACGGCGCAACACGGCTGCCGAACCCGAGGGCAGCAGCGTGTCTGCAAAGTCCTATGACGTTATCCTGTTCGGCCTCGGCCGGTATGGCCTCGGGATTGCCAGCGCTTTGAAAGAGGATGGCAAACGCATTCTGGGGGTGGATTTCAGTCCAGGTGCTGTCAGGAATGCCCGGGCGCTTGGCTATGACGTGTTGTTTGGAGATGCCACGGATCCGGAGTTTCTTGCTCATCTTCCACTTGGCAATGCGGAATGGCTCGTGATGGCTGTTCCGGAACACGACACCGGTGTGACACATGATGATCCGCGCTTTGCTTTGCTGAAAGCTGCCCGTGATCTTGGGTTTGAGGGACGTGTTGCGGTTGCCGCACACCGCGAGGTCACTGCTGAGGCTCTCTCTAGGATAAACGCTGACATCGTCATGATGCCATACCGTGACGCAGCTTATGCCGCCGCGAACATGATAGCCGGGCGTGCGGCTCCCTCTTTGCCCGGTCTGCAAGATCCGGAAGGTCAAAAGGAGCTGCCGGCATGATTGGGGAACTCGGGCGTCCAAAAAAAGTACTCGCCGTAATCGATGACACAGATACGCAGATCGCACTTAAGAGCGCAGCCGGGTTGGCAAAGGCGTATGAGGCCGGGTTAGAGGTGATCGCTTGCGTGGAGCCACCGCAGGACATCGCCATTATCGCCCGGGTGTCCGGACGCGATAAAGACGCGATCATTGAAGAGATGGTGACCCGTGCCCAAAGGTCTGCGACAGCGAACCTGAAAAGGGTTCTGCCGGATCAAGCGATCGAACCTCAAGTTGTTGTCGGGAAAGCTTATCTGAACATCATCAGGCATGTTGCTGAAACGGGCTGCGATTTTGTGGTGAAAGCAGCTGAGCCGTTGACCGGCGTCAGTGGTTTCCTGCATGCAAGCAACGACCAGCATCTTTTGCGAAAATGTCCTTGTCCGGTCTGGCTGCAGTCCGAGACAGCCGCGCCGGCGCCACGCCGTATCATTGCCGCGGTGGATTTGGACAACTGGGATGCGGCGGAACCGGACACTCTGGACATGCTGAACCAGCGCGTTGTCGAAGCTGCGGCGCGTGTTGCATATACGCCCGGGTCAGAAATCATCATACTTCATGCCTGGGACGCGGTAGGCGAGGGCATGGTCTGGGCTTTTTCCGACACCGGGGATGCGCGCAAGGCAGCCAATGACTATGTGCGGGAGACGTTGAAAATCCGCGAAGAAGCCATGCACCGGTTGCTCGAAACAATGCGTGAGCGATTGGCGAGTTCGAACGTGGTATTACAGCCACTTCTTGCCCGCGGCGCAGTGGAACGCGTGATAGAAATTCAGAGCAACATTCAAAACGCGGATCTCGTGGTTATGGGAACTGTCGCGCGGACCGGGCTCAGCGGCGTTTTCATTGGCAACACGGCTGAGAACATCGTCAATAGCCTTCAATGTCCGGTGCTTGCCGTCAAACCTGAAGGGTTTGTCAGCCCATTGCTGGCACCCTGACATCGAAAGAGTGTTGCCGCCGGGTCTCGAGCTGGCCGGTAGAAGGCCTAGCGAATGCCTGTCGGCGGCGCGGCGG
>ERZ1023313.49-NODE-49-length-68072-cov-5.213873_pt1 | contig 68072 bp, 56 predicted proteins | sample MGYA00521233_ERZ1023313 | MGnify/ENA primary metagenome ERZ1023313 (study PRJEB32759, sample SAMN07749866) | skin metagenome | biome: transportation; feature: city; material: polyester macromolecule | host: Homo sapiens | place: Hong Kong:TKO line | collected... | reverse complement strand
GGTCCGGCGCGGCGCTGACGCATCGACTTCATGGCCTTGGCGGCTGCGTTCAGCCAGCTCATCGTCGGCGATCCGATACCGATTTCCGGGTGCTCTTCCAGAACCTTGGAAAACCTGCGATAGCGCTGACGGTCAGTTGTCTGGCGGTTTTCTTCGAATGGGAGCGTAAGCTTCCCGTTTCCACCTGGAACGTAGAGCCGGCCCAAAAAGGTCCAGGCGCAAAATCGAGCAAGGCCAAAACCGAGTGTCTCGGTCAACCGGGAAGTCGAGGGGCGGGTCGCCCTGAGTTGCGGTCTTCCAAACAGCCCCAAAGTCAAAATGCGGAGCAGCTTCCGCAAACCGGCTGTCAGATCGCTCTCCCAATCCCTTGGTGCGATCGCCAGGAGCGGCGCCGTAATAACCGCACGGTCCAACATCGTCCGCAGTCGCTGTGAACATGACATCAAAATGAGGCCACCCGTTGAGTGCGCCAGCGCAAAATGCGGCCCCGGGTAGGTAGCAAGGGAAACGTTTTTCAAGATCGCCAGCAAATCCTGCTGATATCTTTTGAAATTCGTGACGTGTCCCCGCGCCGGGCTTCGGGTCAAACGCGTCGAACCGCCCTGCCCGCGCCAATCGAACGCAACAACAGCATATCCTCGCGAACGGAGGTCAGAGACAACTTCATAGTATTTTTCGATAAACTCAGCGCGTCCCTGGAGGATGGTCACAGTGCCCCGACACGACTTGCCAGGCGCAGCAGGCCAATGCGCATAGCGCAGCTTGACCCGGCCATTCATCTCCAAAAACCCGGAAACGGCCCCATCCGGGACCGGATTATCCTTGGTGTCAATCAGGCTCATCTTGATCCGATTCGCTTGCCGCAGCGATCAGTGATAGCCGCCTGAGCTCCAGCTCTCAATATACTTTGAGCCGGCCCCGCAGGACCGGCTCCAAAAGTGACCAGAATTACCACCGGCTGTGCCAGTTGTACCGTGGGCCCAGAGGGCGGCTGCGCACGATATCTGCATTGCGGGAATCGACAACGAGTCTGACAGGAAAACCACGCCAGCCACGTGCTTTGATGATGTACATCGGGCCGCGGCGATCAATGATTTTGATCCGGTGAAACCCGCGATGGCGTAAGCTGCGGCGAATTTGCCTCGGCCCCAACTCGTATTGATGCCGACCGTGCCCACGGTCCCAACCGCGTCCTGGCCCTCCGCGGTGATCAACTGTCATCGTCATGCCGCTGACTACCGGTGCTTTTGCCCCCAAACCTGAGACAGGAACAGCCTGCGCTTGCGTTGCTGCACCGGCGGCCAAGAGCAAAACCGCTCCTGCAATCGGGGCAGACGCTTTCGTGGAAATGCGCTTCATGAGTGACATCGACATTGTGTGATCTCCTTGTTCCGCCAGCCCCGTGCTGGCGATAACCGGAGAATGCCGAAGAGCGTTTGAACGGGACCGGAAGGCCCTATTCATCTTCAGTTCATCGCCGATGTTTCCGCTTACCCACGACCTCTTGAATTCAAAATTCAGAATTCCCATCTCGATCAGTGCAGGCGCCAAAACGGGTCTGCGCAGCGTTCCAGTCTCGCCAATGATGGGGGACAGGAGATCGCAAAAATCAGAAGTAACAGTTGCTCAAAGAGAGGACAGACTATGCGTCACTTCGACTTTACCCCACTTCACCGTTCCACAATCGGTTTTGACCGCCTTTTTTCCATGCTGGATGCAGCTGGCAATGAAGCTCCCAGCTATCCACCATACAACATCGAGCGGACAGGCGAAAACTCCTACCGGATTACCATGGCTGTTGCAGGCTTCAGCGATGCGGAACTCTCCGTTGAAGCAAAAGAACACGTTCTGACCATCAAGGGTGAGAAAGCAGAAGAAGCTGCTGATCGCGAAATCCTGTATCGCGGCATCGCATCCCGGACGTTCGAACGCCGCTTCCAGATCGCGGAATACGTCCGCGTTGACGGTGCGAGCCTCGAAAATGGTCTCCTTCACGTCGACCTGGTCCGTGAATTGCCTGAGGCCATGAAACCCCGCAAGATCGAGATCACATCCGGCGGGACCAAACAGATTGAAAGCACCGCTCACTAACCGGCAGCTTCTCCCCTGAGCTGAAGCGGTGCGGAGGCGCCTGTCAAACAGGCGCCTCTCTTCATATCTAGCGCAGCCTCAAGATATCTCGGACAGCGCACCCAAGAACGCTGCCACGTCGTCTTCGGTCGTAGCAAAGCTGCAGACCATGCGTACGCACACCTCATCCGCCTGCGGAGCGTGGTCCTTTGGCAGATCCTTCGCCGGCCATTCGTAAATTTTTGCGCCTTTGGCTTCCAATTGCTCGAACTGTCGACGCTTCAGGATTGGAAACAGCTCATTGGCTTCAACAGGCCACGCTGTTCTTCCACCAGCGGACCGAATGCCTTCGGCAAGTTTTAGTGCCATCGCATTGGCGTGTGCTGCCGTGTCCAGCCAGCTGTCTTCACTGAAATATCCATCAAACTGACCAGCCACAAACCGGCTCTTGGAAAAAAGATGCCCGCCGCGCTTACGGAAGTACTCAAATCCCTTTGCAGCTTCCAAGTCGAAGAAGACGACCGCTTCCGCGCACCAGCACCCATTTTTGGTGGCACCAAAGGAAAGAACATCCACCCCGGACTTCCAGGTCATGTCGGCGGGTGAACATCCAAGCGTTACGAGCGCGTTTGCAAAACGAGCGCCGTCCATGTGCAAGGGAACGGACCGGGAAGCAGCGACGTTCTTGATCGCAGCAATCTCTTCCAGCGTGTAGACTGTTCCGCTTTCGGTCGCCTGGCTGATCGAGACACTTGCGACCTGACCATGATGTACAACGCCATCGGGGAAAGCGGACATGGCTTCGATCAAGCCGCTTGCGTCAAATTTACCATTTGGCCCAGAAACACTGACCAGCTTGCCGCCGCTGGTCATGAACTCCGGACAATTGCACTCATCGACCTGAATGTGCGAGTCGCGGTGGCAAAAAATGGCACCTCCCGGTTTGCCGTAAGCCGCAAGCGCGAGAGAGTTTGCAGCCGTCCCTGTTGCCACAAAAAAAACGGCCACCTCCCGTTCAAACAGCTCGTTGAACTTGTTGGAGACGCTTTCGGTGAGGGGGTCACTGCCGTAAGCCGGCGCATGACCATTATTATGGCGGGTCAGCGCCGACATCACCGCCGGAGCTGCACCCGCCCAATTGTCACTGGCAAAATTCATGGGGCCGTTAAATCACCACGGCCCCAACCGGGCAACCGCTATTTCCTAGTAGTACATTTCCCGCTTGCGGTACTGGACACCCAGTAGCGCATCGAGCGAAATCAAACCTGGTCCTTTTAAAGTCGGCACCAGAAGCAGGAAGATCCACAGCAGCCGGTCATCAGCAATAATCGCATAAGGATCTCCGTCAAAGAGCGCCCCGATTGTCTTGGCATCGGCCCCATGGCCGGTGATGTCGACATAAGTCATGACAATAATGAAGACGATCATGCCAAGGCTCGCCGCGCGGGTGAAAAGGCCAACAACAACAAGCACCGGCAGGATGAACTCGCCCCAAGTTCCGAGGAGGACAATCAGTCCATATGGAAAAAAGGCGATCTGGCTGGTGTCATAGCTGACCTGCTCCATCATGGCCGGCAGCATTTGGGCATATGCGCCAGCCGTCGGCGTGAAGATGTTCATGATGTTGCCGCCAATTTTTGTGAGCGCCGAGTTCCAGAAAAACTGGAACAGCACAGCAGCAAAAATAAGCCGGGAGGCAAGACCCAGAAACCAGCCCTCAGTCAGCCGCTCAATTACGCCGAACACCAACGTGTAAAGCCTTACAAAAAAACCAATAACCATCCGCTTCATAGCCTCTTTTGTTGTTTCTAGCCGGATCCCGCTTAGGCGGGTTCTTTGGTCTGCAAACCGGCAAGAGCCCCATTTGATAGAAAGTTCGACAAACAATCAGCCAGTGTAAATTCGCTGTCTATTTCAAGTGCCGTTTCAGCCGCTTCACCCAACGACGCTCCGGAAAAAATTGCTCCCCCGAACGCAGCATGGCTTGGTTCCAAAACCCGGACATCGACATCGAATTCTGGCCGGACGATCAGCACAGGCTGGGCAACAGAGAGATCGATCTGCGATTGCTCTCCATCTTTGAACCGATTGACCTTCACGAGATCCCAGATTGGCCACTCTGAAGCCACGATTGTTGCCGCCGGGTGACGCCGAAATCTCACGCCTTCAAGATCTGCGGGCGGGATCGTCGCAAGCGCGGCCGGATCAAAAACTTCACAGTCTTTTGCGTGGTAGGATTGAAGCCAAGCCCATTCCAGGCGCGCCACATCTTCCAGATAAGGATAGGCCTTCAGCGGCGGGAATGCGGCAAGAAAACTTGGAAACTCTTCTCCATACCAGATAAGGACAGGGTTTGACGGCTGATGCTCTGCGACAAACGCACGGGCCAAAGCCGCAAAATATTCGTCACCGAGGAGCGCTTTGATAGTCGGATAGGTCTCGCCCAGAGCCTCACAAAGGCTGACGATGACATTGTTCCTATAAACATTGAAGCGTTTCACGTCCGGCAGACCATCGGGTCCGACAGCCCCTTCAGGTGTCCCAAGTTCCGGATTGATGAGAGCGTCGCCAAAGTCAGCTGCGGAGAGCCTTGGCAGTGCAAACACTTGTGCCATGTCAGCTGACCGCCTTCAGGTCTGCGTTTTCGGCACGACGCAGGATCTCCTGCGCAGCATCTGCTTCACGAAGCAAAACGGGCCATACAGGAACATCATTGTCCCATTCAATCAATGTCGGCAGGGCGCCGTGCATTCCAATCACGTCTTTGTAGAGAGCCCAAACAGCATCATCGACGGCGCGGTCATGCGCATCAATCAACAGCGGACGTCCCGCCTCGTCCATATCCGGAGCATGGCCTCCAAGATGTATCTCACCGACAATTTGCATGGGAAATTCGGCCAGGTAAGCGGCCGGCGACTGTTCCTGGTTAGTACAGGACACGTAGACGTTGTTGACGTCGAGCAGCAGACCACACCCTGTCCGGCGAGTGATCTCCTTAAGGAAATCCAACTCACTGAACGTGCTCTGAGCATAGGCAATGTAAGTGGACGGGTTCTCCAAAAGCATCTGCCGCCCCATCACATCTTGAACTTCATCGATGTGATCGCACACGCGTATGAGAGTTGCCTGGTCGTATGGAACCGGCAAGAGGTCATTGTAGTAGGTCGTCTCGTGTGTAGACCAGGCCAGGTGCTCAGAGAACAGACCCGGCTCATAGCGTTTGTTCAGCTCCGCGAGCCGAGCCAGGTGATCTTTGTCGAGCGGGCTTTCGCCGCCAATGGACAGACCAACCCCGTGAAGCGATAGCGGATAGATGTCGCGAATTGCCGTGAGTTGTTGATGCGGCCGCCCTCCGGAGCCCATATAGTTTTCCGCGTGAACTTCGAAAAAACCGATGTCCGGGTGGCTTTGAAGAATGTCGGCGACATGCTCCGCTTTCAAACCAGCGCCGGGCCGGTTCGGAACGGCCGCCTGAGTGCCAAAAGCAGAAACGGATTGCTCGTCGGACCGCATGGCAAGCTCCAGACCTTGAACTACGGTGTGAGGCGGGCGGCGCAAACCGCCAGCCTGAGTTCGTATGATCGCCCGTTAATGGCCGATTCGAATTCTTCCAATTACGCTTCCGGAAGGTCGCGAGACAATTCCGTCAACGACCCCTTGCGGCCATCCGGCAATTCCATGGACACGCATGTGCCTTTCGGAACCAGCGTCCAAGCGTTGCCTTGGTAGTCAACGGTTGAAGAACCGGCACACGTCGTGCCCGGGCCGGCTTTACAATCGTTTTGGCCTTTCAGGGAAACACCATAGCATTTCTCTTTGGCTTGAGCATGGGCCGGTGTCGACGTGGTCGCCGAAAGACCTGCAATTGCAGTGGCAACGGCGCCAGCAACAACTGCTGCAGACATAGCCTTGTTTTTCATATCAAACTCCTCTGGTCAAAAAATTCGCGCAGCAACCACGATGCCGGATAAGTGCTGCTACACCCGTTACATGGCCGGAATGGCGTTCAATGGGAAATCAAACGCCTGTGACACTGCTGCGAGCTGTCACCTACCTTAGACTATTAAACGAAAGATTCTTACTCAAACCCAACTCAACGCGACGTTTCTGGACGATTGGCACTTTACGTACGAAACAATTATAATAGCGACAAAGAAACACACTTGCTCCTTGCAATGAAATCTGTCATGTTCCGCCCGCTTGGAATAGGACAGGCATACTGTCCTTTTGAGGTAAGGGAAACACCACCGGGCCGCCGGTCGTGATAAATGTAAGATCCAAGCAGCCGCTTGCTCGGTCCGGGGAGGGCCTCCGGCAAGATGAGGCAATTGTGTTTCAACAGCGCTAATTGGCGCTGCGGCAATGCGACGGTTTGCCAGAACAAGCCGCTGCAGTAAGTACATCGACAGAGCCGGGGCAAAAGCCAGGGTTCACCGAGCCGCACTCTTGATGGAATGCGACCCGAACGGAACCCGACGCTCCAAACCACGGCTAACACTGGGGTAACAGTGAGGGCGCACATGACGAAGACAGAGCTGACGACCAGCACAGCCATGCAAGCAGGCCAGACGGAGACAAACACCGTGACAGCCACGACACTTGCCGATCGACTGGGCACGGCCGCCGACAAAGGGCTCTACAATCCGTCGCGCGAACACGATGCCTGCGGTGTTGGTTTTGTTGCGCACATGAAGGGCGCAAAATCCCACAAGATCGTTGCAGATGGACTGCAGGTTCTGGAGAACCTCACGCACCGCGGCGCAGTTGGTGCAGATCCGCTCATGGGCGACGGCGCCGGCATGCTGGTTCAAATCCCTCACGGGTTCTTCGAAGCCGAGATGTCTGCCGCTGGCACACCGCTTCCGGAATTCGGCGGCTATGGCGTGGGCTTTATATTCTTGCCACAGGACGATGTCCTGCGTGCCAAGTGCGAAGAAATCGTAGAGCGGGTCATCAAAGCCGAAGGACAAGAGTTGATTGGCTGGCGCGATGTGCCGGTCGACAACGCGTCCCTTTCCAAAGCTCCAGACATCGCAGCCACCGAGCCAGTGTCCCGTCAGGTCTTTATAAAACGCTCTAATGGCGAGGATCAGGATGCGTTCGAGCGCCGGCTTTATGTTCTGCGCAAGGTGATCTCCAATACGGTGCGCGCGGAAACAGATGCGGTCACGAAAGGCTTCTACATCGTCTCGCTGTCGAGCCAGACGATTGTCTATAAGGGCATGTTCCTCGCCTATCAGCTTGGTGCTTATTACAGCGATCTAAAGGATGAGCGGTTTAACTCTGCTCTCGCGCTGGTTCACCAGCGGTTCTCGACCAACACGTTTCCGTCCTGGGACCTCTCCCACCCCTACCGGATGGTGGCCCATAACGGCGAAATCAACACGCTCCGCGGCAACGTCAATTGGATGGCTGCCCGCCAGGCATCTGTTTCATCCGCGCTGCTGGGAGACGACATCTCGAAGCTCTGGCCGATTTCCTATGAGGGACAATCAGACACAGCCTGTTTCGACAATGCGCTCGAATTCTTGGTGATGGGCGGTTACTCGCTCGCACATGCTGCGATGATGCTGATCCCGGAGGCTTGGGCCGGTAACCCGCTGATGGATGACAATCGCCGTGCCTTTTACGAGTACCACGCTGCATTGATGGAGCCATGGGACGGCCCGGCCGCCGTTGCTTTCACCGATGGCCGTCAGATCGGTGCGACGCTTGACCGAAACGGTCTGCGCCCGGCCCGCTACATTGTGACTGAGGACGACTTCGTCATCATGTCATCTGAAGTCGGCGTTCTTCCAGTTGAAGAAGAAAAAATCGTCCAGAAATGGCGCCTGCAACCGGGCAAGATGCTGCTTATCGACCTGGAAGAAGGCCGGATCGTTTCTGACGATGAAATCAAGCGCCAGTTGTCCACGGCCAACCCATATAAAGACTGGCTGCACAAGACACAGATCGTTCTGGAAGATCTGCCGGGCGTCCGCCAGATGGCCCCTGTCGCAGGGGAAAGCCTGCTCGACCGTCAGCAGGCCTTTGGCTACACCCAGGAAGACATCAAGCTTTTGATGACCCCGATGGCAACAGTCGGTCAGGAAGCCATTGGCTCCATGGGCACCGACACGCCAATCTCGGCGCTGTCAGACAAATCAAAGCTGCTTTACACCTACTTCAAACAGAACTTCGCTCAGGTCACCAACCCGCCGATCGACCCGATCCGTGAGGAACTGGTGATGAGCCTGGTCTCGTTCATCGGACCGCGCCCGAACTTGTTTGACCTGAAAGGTCTGTCGACGTCCAAACGCCTGGAAGTCCGTCAGCCAATTCTGACCAACGAAGATCTGGAAAAAATCCGGGTGATCGGCGACATCGCCGACAATCAGTTCTCGGCAAAAACTCTGGACATCACCTACAACGCCGACAAAGGCGCTGAAGGAATGGAAGGCGCATTGGCCGAACTCTGCGAGCGCGCCGAAAGAGCGGTGCTTGACGGATACAACATCATCATTCTGTCGGATCGCATGATTAACCGCTCGCGGATTGCGATCCCGGCCCTCTTGGCAACGGCTGCGGTCCATCATCACCTGATCCGCAAAGGCCTGCGCACATCTGTCGGCTTGGTCGTTGAAACCGGCGAAGCGCGCGAAGTGCATCACTTCTGCGTTCTGGCAGGTTTTGGCGCCGAAGCCATCAACCCTTACCTTGCCTTCGAAACCCTTCTTTCCATGCACATGGAAATGGACTTCCCGGAGGAAGTTGACCAATACGAAGTCGTCGAGCGCTACATCAAGTCGATCGACAAGGGCATCTTGAAGGTCATGTCCAAGATGGGCATTTCGACCTACCAGTCCTATTGCGGCGCCCAGATCTTTGACGCGGTTGGTCTCTCCTCTGAATTCGTCGAGAAGTACTTTTTTGGCACAGCGACCATGATCGAAGGCATTGGCCTGAGTGCAGTTGCCCAGGAGACCGTTCAGCGCCATTCCGAGGCGTTCGGCGATGTTGCAATCCTGCGCCGGTCGCTGGATGTCGGCGGCGAATACGCTTACCGGATCCGCGGCGAAAACCACATGTGGACGCCAGATTCCATTGCCAACCTGCAGCACGCTGTCCGCTCCAAGCTTCCGGACATGTACCGGACCTTCGCAAAAGAAGTGAATCAGGACAGCGGACGCTTCGCGATCCGTGGCCATTTCCGCATCAAAAATGCAGAGGAAATCGGCCGCTCCGAAATCGACATCTCCAAGGTTGAGCCCGCTGAGAACATCGTCAAGCGGTTCGTCACCGGGGCAATGTCGTTCGGGTCGATTTCGAAAGAAGCCCATTCCAGCCTTGCCGTCGCCATGAACAAGATTGGCGGCAAGTCCAACACCGGTGAAGGTGGCGAAGAGCCAGAACGTTTCAATCCGCTCCCCGATGGCACCATGAACCCGCAACGGTCGGCCATCAAGCAGGTCGCCTCGGGACGTTTCGGCGTGACCACCGAATATCTGGTCAACTCCGACATGATCCAGATTAAGGTTGCTCAAGGTGCAAAGCCTGGCGAAGGCGGTCAGTTGCCGGGCCACAAGGTTGACGCGGTCATCGCAAAGGTCCGCCACTCGACCCCGGGCGTTGGCCTCATCTCGCCTCCCCCGCACCATGACATCTATTCCATCGAAGATCTGGCACAGCTGATCTACGATCTGAAAAACGTGAACCCGGTCGCAGACATCTCGGTGAAGCTAGTCTCCGAAGTCGGCGTCGGGACTGTGGCCGCAGGCGTTGCCAAGGCACGGGCAGACCACATCACCATTTCAGGCTTTGACGGCGGCACCGGCGCATCACCGCTGACCTCGCTCAAGCACGCCGGTTCTCCGTGGGAAATCGGTCTTGCAGAGACCCAGCAGACCCTCGTTCTAAACGGCTTGCGCTCACGTGTTGCCCTGCAGGTTGACGGTGGGCTTCGCACGGGCCGTGACGTAATCATCGGCGCTCTTCTGGGCGCGGACGAGTTCGGATTCTCGACCGCACCTCTGATCGCGGCAGGCTGTCTGATGATGCGCAAGTGCCATTTGAACACCTGCCCGGTTGGGATTGCGACGCAGGATCCGGTTCTGCGCAAGCGCTTCAAGGGCACTCCGGAGCACGTCATCAACTACTTCTTCTTCGTTGCCGAAGAAGTCCGTGAGCTCATGGCATCTCTCGGCGTTGAAAAACTCGATGACCTCATTGGTCGCTCCGACTTCCTCGACAAGGAAGCCGCGCTCGATCATTGGAAAGCCAACGGCCTTGATTTCTCCCGGATCTTCTTCCAGCCGGACGCAAAGCCGGAAGAAACCCGTTGGACGGAGCGCCAAGAGCACCCAATCGTCGACATTCTCGACCGTCGCTTAATTGAAGCTGCCCAACACACGCTGGACACCAAGGAACCGTCGACAATCGAAGAGACCATCTGTTCGGTGGACCGGTCGGTTGGTGCCATGCTGTCTGGCGAGATTGCCAAGCGCTACGGCAACAAAGGCCTCAAAAAACCGGACACACTGACAGTCAAGCTCAAGGGCACAGCGGGTCAGGCGTTTGGCGCGTTCGTCGCCAAAGGTGTCACAATGGACCTGGAAGGCGATGCCAACGATTACGTCGGCAAAGGTCTGTCCGGCGGCAAGATCATTGTCCGCCCGCCGGAAAACACCCGGATCGTTGCCGAAGACTCCATCATTGTCGGCAACACCGTGCTTTACGGTGCAACCGAGGGCGAATGCTACTTCCGCGGCGTTGCAGGTGAGCGGTTCGCGGTCCGCAACTCCGGTGCGGTTGCTGTTGTTGAAGGCGTCGGAGATCACGGTTGTGAATACATGACCGGTGGTGTCGTCGTGGTCATCGGTCAGACAGGGCGGAACTTCGCAGCTGGCATGTCCGGCGGCATCGCCTACGTTCTCGATGAGGATGGAACCTTCGGATCCCGTTGTAACCTGGCAATGGTGGAACTTGAGCCAGTCACCGAAGAAGATGACCTGCTTGAGAAGCTGCATCACCATGGCGGTGACATTGAGCACAAAGGCCGTGTAGACCTGTCCTGCGACATGACCCGTCATGATGATGAACGCCTGCGGCAAATGCTGACCAAGCACAAGGAGCTGACCGGCTCGACCAAGGCAGCAGCGATCCTGGACGATTGGGCCACTTACCGGCCGAAATTCGTGAAGGTCATGCCGGTCGAGTACCGCCGTGCATTGCGGGAAATGGAAGAGCAACGCCTCGGCATGGTCGCGGCGGAGTAACCGGCACATTGAACAAAATGGCTCTCGGCCGCCGATCGCGGCCGATTGCAGCCACCTTGAGGACGCACAAATTTGAGGAGGTCGCCTTGGGCAAGGTAACCGGTTTTTTGGAAATCGACCGTCAGGAACAGAAGTACCAACCAGCTTCTGACCGCATCCGCCATTTCCGCGAATTCACGATCCCGCTCAACGATCAGGAAGTCGCCAACCAGGCGGCACGCTGTATGGACTGCGGTATCCCGTTCTGCCATGGACCAAGCGGGTGTCCGGTCAACAACCAGATCCCGGACTGGAATGATCTGGTCTTTCAGGGCGACTGGGACATCGCGCTGCGCAACCTGCACTCGACCAACAACTTTCCGGAATTTACCGGACGTATCTGCCCGGCCCCATGCGAAGAAGCCTGCACGCTGAACCTTGAAGACATTCCGGTCAACATCAAGAGCATTGAGCAGGCGATTGCCGACAAGGGTTGGGAAGAAGGCTGGATTGCCCCGGAACCGTCCGCCACGAAGACGGGCAAGGCTGTTGCCATCATCGGTTCAGGCCCCGCAGGCATGGCCGCGGCCCAGCAACTCGCTCGGGCAGGCCATACGGTCCACGTCTATGAACGGGAGCCAAAGGCCGGCGGTCTGCTGCGCTACGGCATTCCGGACTTCAAGATGGAAAAGCACTTCATCGACCGCCGCGTCAAACAGATGGAAGGCGAGGGTGTCACTTTCCACTACAACGTAGATGTCGGCGTCACGGTAAGCATGGACGAGCTCGCCGAGCGCCACGATGCTGTGATCCTGTGTGCCGGTGCTGAACGTCCGCGCGATCCCGGTGTTGAAGGCATGGACCTTCAGGGCTGCCATTGGGCGATGGACTACCTGGTTCAACAAAACCGCCGCGTCGGCGGCGAACCGGAAGGCGATGAAGCTCCGATCTGGGCCGGCGGCAAACATGTTGTCGTCATTGGCGGCGGTGATACCGCATCCGACTGTGTTGGAACCGCATTCCGTCAGGGTGCGCTGTCGGTTACGCAGCTCGACATTCGGCCGATCCCGCCTCTGAAAGAAGACAAGCTGACAATCTGGCCTTACTGGCCAACCAAGTTCCGCACATCCTCTTCTCAGGCGGAAGGGGCAGAGCGCGAATTTTCTGCCGCAACGCTCGGTCTAGTCGCAGACGAAGATGGTGTCGTGACCGGTGTGAAATGCGCCCGTGTTGACGAGAAGCGAAAGCCGATCGAAGGGACGGAATTTATCTTGCGTGCCGATCTGGTCTTTGCAGCGATCGGTTTTTCCGGACCACGCCTGGACACCTACATCGCACAGGCCGGTGAGAAACTCGAACTGGATGGCCGCACCAACGTCAAGGCCAACACTGAAGACTACAAAACGTCGATCGACAAAGTGTTTGCAGCGGGCGATGTTCGCAAAGGGCAGTCGCTGGTCGTCTGGGCAATCCGTGAGGGCCGCCAGGCAGCGCGCGCCGTAGACGAGTACTTGACCGGATCAAGCGACCTGCCGCGCTGATCGTAACACGTCAAACGACATGCAAAAGCCGCCGGATCTCCGGCGGCTTTTTTGTTACGTTGAAATGTACATCTGACCCGGAACAGAAACTCATGTATCTCCGGCTTCCGCCTCTACCAAGGAAGACACGCTATTGTTCCCGATCATGCGCGGATCATCAACACGCCCGGACACCGGCGCAAGCGGCTCGCCTTCAACGAAGAACCGGTAGGCCGTGCTGCTGGTGTCAATTTCGGCATCGTCCTCACCGCCAAGCAAAAAACCTTCAGGTGATGTTGTCCGGCCCGTCAAAACAATGAAATTGGGGTCATCCTCGACACCTTCAAACGCCAGTCCACCATAGCCGCCAAGAAGACGCGACAACTCGCGTTCGACAAAAAATGCAACTTTTCGGTACCCGGCCCAGGTAAATGCTATCCGGTCGTTGGTCCGGAGGCGGGTGTTCTTACCGTCCACATCGGGACCGAAGGATGTGTATGCGCCATCCTCGGAGAGGAAGATATCCCACAAATCAACATATCGGACACGGCGCTCTTCCGCTGCTCCGGCAAAGAGAGAGTTCAGTTGGGTGAAATCGCCATTGAGAAGTTCATCATTGGTGGGCGGCAACCCTACCCAGACAATTGGAAGCTTCTCCTGCCGAACACTGCGAACCAGCGCCATGACCTTGTTTCGATAGGTTTCGACCCATTCCGCCGTCATATACTCGACGGGCGGTTCGCCTGGAAACTCTGCGTCCCGGTCACGCCATCCCATCATCACGACAACAGCTTTCACGTCCGCGCCCCGAATACGGGAGAGCGTACGTGTGGCCCAGTCCGGCGGCTCTGCGCCTGCAAAACCCTCCCGGTCTTCAGTGATTTCCTCAACCTTGATTTTTGGTTGTTGCGCCAGCGTAAATCGCAGACCGTCGGCCACACCCCGTGCCATCCGGTCTCCGACCACAAGGATCAGACCGGCGTCGGGGTCTTTTTCCATTTCCTCAAAGCGCGGCGGGAGGCCGGCAGGCCGGACCACTTTTGGAGCTTGCTGAACTGGAGCTTGCCGTTTTTTCTCACGGCCACCACCAAACAAACGCTGAATTGGGGCGAACGGGTTGAAGCCCCGAAATCCATTATTCTGAGCAAGCACTATCGGCTCTTCAGCTATGGCCTCTCTTTTAAACCAGCCAGTTGGCTCAGCCGGACAAACAAGAAGTGCCAGGGCAATTGCGAACGGCAACGCAGATGGCCGAGCCATCTGCGTCAAACGACGAAGTGAAGTTTTGAAAGCCACTGTTCGCGTCCCGACACCGATCCGTGTTCAGGTCAGTTTAGCGGCCTGTTTTCAGGTGCGCCAGCAAAACAACTGACGGATGCCCATCCGGCACCATCCCTTTTGACCGCTGATAGGCCCGGATACCCCGGCGTGTGGCCGGGCCGACTTTGCCGTCGGCAGCCCCAACAGAAAAGCCCTTCTGGTTCAAAAGCGCCTGCAACTCGGTCGTTTCAGACCGTGTTAGAGGAAGATGTTCCTTCGACCAGTTTCCGGCCAGAGGTCCACCACCAATAATACGATCCGCCAGATGGCCAACTGCCAGGGCATAAGCCGTTGCGTTGTTGTACCGCTTGATTACGTAAAAATTGCGCAACATCAGAAAGGCGGGGCCGGAGGCGCCGGCCGGCAAGACAAGAATGCCGTTGTCGGATGGGCGCGGAAACCCGCGGCCATTGACCCGGCGGATGCCATAACGCTGCCATTCACCGAGTGTAAGGGTCTTCTCACCATCGGCAAGATTGTAGTCAAAACCGTTCGGGAGCTGAACTTCATAGCCCCAGGTTTTGCCCGTCTGCCAGCCATGGCGTTTCAAATAGTAGGCGGTGGACGCTAGAGCATCTGGAATGGAGGTCCAGATATCCCGCTTTCCATCACCGTTGTAATCCGCCGAATAGGCTTTCCAGCTGGACGGCATGAATTGGGTATGCCCCATTGCTCCTGCCCAGGAGCCTTCCATCTCAGAGAATTTCACATGTCCGGCCTGAACGATCGCAAGTGCCGTTACGAGTTCTTTGCGCCAAAAGTCTGTCCGCCTCGGCGCGGCATAAGCCAGGGTCGCGAGCGCCTGAATAACGTTGTGGCGGCCCATGAAGCCGCCGTAGTTGGTTTCCATGCCCCAAATGGCGAGCACGGCCTCACGGTCGACACCGTAGCGGGCTTCGATTTGGCGCAGGACACCATCGTACTCGATCAGAAGCTCACGGCCCTTTTCGACACGGGTATCGGAAACTGCGCTATCCAGGTATTCCCAAATCGGCTTTACGAACTCCGACTGCTTGCTCATCAGGCGGATCGTATCGTTGTCGGGCTGCATGCCCGTAAAGACCGCATTGTAGGTCTGTGCGGTGATGCCAGCAGACCGGGCTGTCGGCCAGAAATCCTTGATAAAGCGGCTAAAACCGGGGTCCGACGCCCCACCGCTCGTAGCGAAGGCGGAACTGGCGCTCAGACTGCCAACCGCGATTACAAGCGCTCGCAAGCTGTTTCGCAGCACTGGTTTGAAGGAAAAAACCGAAGGCATTCCGCCGATCACTCGTGTCGTTTGCCGAAAAATATCCCGCATACGGGCCTCCTAATGCCCTAACCGTAGTGTCGCCCCGCCTCGTCCAAATGATCTGTTTTTGGTTACTGTGTAGTTAATGCCGGAAACGAAGCCCGGCTTCAATGGCGTTTTCGGTGTAATCACCACCGTCTTGGGAACTCTCAAAGCGGCGATGAATGTAATTTGCAGTGAGCGCAACGTTTTGCGTCAAAGCGTATGTCATTCCACCAAAGCCGGTCAGAGTGTTTTCCTCGATCGAAACACCTTCGTATGTTCGATAGCTGTAACCAAGCCCAGCCTCGCCTACCCAGCGGTCGCTGAAGGCATGCGCAAGCCGAAGATCTCCTGAGTAAATAATGGAGCCGCTGGCATTGTCGATATCCGTCGCATCAAAACTCGTTCCAATGCCAGCTGTGACCGTTGTCAGGCGGCTGGGCGACCAGACCAGCGATCCGTCAATCACAAGCCCCGACAGATTTTGCAAACGGCTGTCTTCAATGTCTTCCAAACGCCAACCGGCGCTAACTTCACCGACGAGTTTCGGGCCGGCCGCAATGGCAAGACCGCCACGAAGCTCATACCCGTCTGCATCCCGGATTTCGCAGATACTGTCGCTGCAGGTTTGATCGAACCGGCGGAAAAGGAGCGAGCCTTGAGCAAACGGTGTCAACAAGCCTCCGGCGTTGCTGCCGAGCCTCAAACTCGCTGAATAGACAGTGTTGTCACGCCCGCTCTCGATGGTGCTATCCGAATCATAGACCCTGCGATCTGCGCCAACGGCTGCAGTGGCGGCAAGAAGACCGACATTGCGCGTGACACCAAGATCGATATTGCCTTCATGGATGAAAGTGTCATTCCCGAGCGACTCGGCGCTCCCATCTTCCTCCCGGCTAATGCCGTAGCTGATGTCCGCATCAACCCGTGTTGCCTCGGTTATATCGAGACGCAGGCCCGCAGCGGCGGACCCGAAAATGTCATCGTCGTCCGGATTTCCAGGATAACCGATGTAACTGCCGCGCAAGGAGGCATCAAACTGGTGCCGGACCCAATCCGAAGTCAGAGAAATGTCCGGGGCGATTCTGTAAAGACTGCCCGGACCACCTGTTGCTGATCTTGAGGTGTTGTCGGTATAGCCAGCGGTGACAGTCAATTGCGGTGTCAAAATGAACGAGCCGAGGCGAATCCCGTCTGGCGCATCGAACGTGGTGTCACCGCCAAAGACAGTATCGTCGATTCCGCCCTGAGCGAGAGGGACGGCACGCGTTACGGCAGTTATCCTGTCGGAGAATGGCCTCACCGGCTGAACACGTCCAACTGCACCGAGTCCCGTTGATCCATCCTCTTCTTCCGCAATATTGACGGAAGGGCGCAAGGCAAAAACGTTTGATTGTGTCGGGTTCACACCTGCCGGCGTTTCTGCTTCTTCCCGGCCATCATCATCTGCAGCATTGACACGTCTAGGATCATCTGAACCACGCAGACCCGGCACCGCCGTCTGAGCGAACGACGGTTCCGCAAGCGCCAGGCTAAGCGCGAAACAGATGATGCATGTTAAAAAACGGGTCATTCACAGCCAGAAAGCGGTAAGATTATACCCGCCCAACCTGACGAAGGATGGTTAATGCTTCGTTTCCATATTGCAAAATGCCAACGCTGATTAACCATAGCTGCTGGATATGGACATAAAATAAACAGGTTCTTGAACGAAAGCCTGCGGTGGCCTAATTCTAGCGCCGAAAAGCAAGAAAGACCGCGATCCATGACCAGCCCAGCTCAAGACCCCAACACTTCGGAAAGCTCAGAGCTGCACATGGAGTATATCGTTTCCGCTGAGCGGGCCCTGGAAACCGAGATGGCTGGGCTGAGCGCATTGCGGGTGGCTCTGAAAGATGGGCTGGCGGCGCCTTTCCAGAAAGCCTGCAGTCTGATTCAAGGCATTTCCGGGCGTGTCATTGTCTCGGGCATCGGCAAGAGCGGCCATATTGGGACCAAGATCGCGGCAAGCCTTGCCTCAACAGGGACGCCTGCGTTCTTCGTCCATGCCACGGAGGCAAGTCACGGCGATCTCGGGATGATTACGCAAGACGACGTTGTCCTTGCGTTGTCCTGGTCCGGTGAAACACAGGAACTTGCCAGCCTTGTGGCATACACACGGCGCTTTAAAGTTCCATTGGTTGCCATCACATCACGGCAGGACAGCACGCTCGGCAAGGCTGCGGACGTCGTTCTTAAGCTACCAAGCGTGGCTGAAGCCTGCCCTCATGGCCTGGCGCCAACAACATCTGCTCTGGTACAGCTTGCCCTCGGTGATGCTTTGACGGTGGCGCTTCTCGAGGGGCGCGGGTTTACTGTTCAAGACTATAAGGTCTTTCACCCTGGCGGCCGCCTCGGCGCCAGCCTCAAAACAGCAAAAGACATCATGCATCTTGGTGAGTCGCTTCCACTTGTCCCGGCAGCTACACCCATGACCGATGGTATTGTTGTCATGTCACAAAAAGGTTTTGGCGTTCTCGGTGTTGTAGACGAGTTGAACCAGTTGATGGGCATCATCACTGATGGTGATTTGCGCCGCCATGTGACATCCAACCTTCTGGAAAAAACGGCTGGTGACATCATGACACGTGGGCCGAAGACTGTGCATCCGGGGACACTTTCCGCCTCAATCCTAGAACTCCTGAACAGTTCCTCGATCACAACTGTTTTTGTCGTAGAAGACGGCCGACCGGTTGGAATTGTTCACATGCATGACCTTCTTCGAGCTGGTGCCGCTTAGACGAAAGCTTTGCGTTCACAAGTGGGTCACGGATTCTGACATTTTCTAAGCGCTGCGAAATTTAAATGGCAGCATTAGCATTTGATTAGCCATAGCGAGCCTACACTGCTCCCAAGTTTGACTGGGCCTTTCGCCCGAGACCTTGGTGTGTTTCGTATGGATCTCGCGACCCTACTTGGAATTATCGGTGCGTTTGCCATCGTTATTACCGCTATTTTTCTTGGCGGCAGTTTCGGCCAATTCGTCGATGTTCCATCTATGCTGATCGTTATCGGTGGCGGCCTTGCCGCGACCCTTATCCGATTTCAGGTTTCCGATATCGCAGCGGCGTTCACGACCGCCTTCAAGGTTGCGTTGTCCGGAAAGAGCGCAAGCCCGCGCGACCTCATTTCTGAGATTACCAACCTCGGTGAAATAGTTCGCAAGTCGGGCCCGCTCGGTCTTGAGAACGTCGACGTTTCAGATCCTGTCCTTGCAAAAGGCGTGCAATACATTGCCGACGGGTACGAATTGGAATTCATCAAGGAAGCCATGGAGCGCGAACGCGACCTTCAATTAAGCCGTTTGTCGGAGGGCAAACGTGTGATGAAAGCCCTTGGGGATTCGGCACCGGCGTTCGGCATGATCGGTACGCTGGTCGGTCTTGTCCAGATGCTTGCGAACATGGACGATCCGGCCGCGATCGGCCCATCCATGGCGGTTGCTCTTTTGACAACGCTCTATGGCGCATTGATTTCCAACATCTTGTGCCTGCCGATGGTCGACAAGCTGGATGCAAAGTTTGATGTCGATGAACTGAACCAGACCCTAATCATCGACGGCGTGTGCCAGATCCGCGAATCCAAGAGCCCGGCACTAATCAAAGAAATGCTCGTCGCCTATCTGCCCGAAAAAGCCCGGGCCGATCTGGCCGAAGCAGCCTAACAGCGATCGAGGCGAGTAACGGGCAATGGCCAGGAAAAAACCACAAGGAGGAGGAGGCGCACCGGATTGGCTGGTGACGTTCGCCGATTTGATGTCACTCCTCGTGTGTTTCTTCGTTCTGATCATCTCGTTTTCCATTCAAGATAAGGAAAAACTTCAGGTCGTCGCCGGTTCCATGCGCGAAGCCTTTGGCGTGAAAGAAAACTCTCGCCGTACCGGGATCATCGAAGTCGAAGGCATCCCGATCCGGGATTACATGAAAGATATCAGCCAGGTCGAGCAGGAACTGGACTCAGACTTTGCACAAGAGCGCCACGAAAAGCGCCGCAAACAAGGCCCGGAAGCCAACACGCACGACACGATGGAAGCGGAAATCGAAAAACCTCGTCAGTTCGCAACCGCCGCGGCCTCCCTCCGGCAAGCCTGGCAGGAAATGCCGGAAATCACGGAAGTCTCGACCAACATCATTTTGGAAGAGACCGAGGAAGGCCTGAACATCATGCTGGTTGATCAGGATGGCCGGTCCATGTTCCGTGAGGGGTCGAAATATCCTTATGAAACCACGCGCCGGCTGATCGCGAAGATGGCACCGGTGCTTGCGCGAATGCCCAACCGCATCGAGATCACCGGGCATACGACAGCTGGTGCAGCAACGGTAGACCCCAGCTACACCGGATGGGACCTGTCGACGGAGCGTGCCAATGTCGCCCGTCAGATCCTCTCAGAGTATGGTGTGCCGGACGGACAATTCTATTCGGTGGTTGGAAAGTCGGACACAGAACCTTTGTTCCCGAACGATCCTTATCTTGCGGCCAACCGGCGGGTTGGTATCCTATTGATGGCCGAAGAACCACCGATCCCGCCGGGCCACAAGCTCTGAGCCAGTGTTGCGATCTACGACGGGGCTAAGACGTGCTCTCCCCGCTAACATCGGACACAACCAACCGAGCGCCGTCGACACCATCGACACGCACTTTTGTGCCTGCTGGCAAATCTGGGCCTGAAATCCGCCAAATCGTATCATCAATTGACAGCTTCCCAGCGCCTTCGCTTAACGGCGTCGTGAGGGTGAATTCACGTCCAATGTAACGGCTGCCGCGCTTGTTCAAGCCCGGATCCCCGGTCTCAGAAGCCGCTTTCAGCATCAGCTTACGACCAATCAACAAGCTGACAATTGAGAGGACAACAAAGAGGCCAACATGAACCTGCCAGCTGAAATCGAAGAGCAGCGCAACAATCCCGACCGCAATGGCAGACAGTCCAAACCATAGGAAGACCGTGCCAGGAGCCAGGATTTCCAGTCCCAGAAGGATCAACCCCAGGACGACCCAGCTCCACGAGCCGAGAGCCTGAATGATGCTCTCTGTAAGACTCATTGCTGTTCTCCGGGCGATGTACGTGTAACCGGCACCCCAGATGATGACCGTTGAGGTTTATCGCCATCACCAAAAGCTTCCTTCGCGATCTCGCCGATACCGCTCAACGAGCCAAGCAAGGAGGTTGCTTCCATCGGCAGAATCAGGGTCTTTTGGTTGCGGGACGTAGCGAGCGCCGTAAAGGCTTCGACGTATTTGTTGGCAACGAAGTAGTTGATCGCCTGCACATCACCATTGGCGATGGCCTCACTGACCATTTGCGTTGCTTTGGCCTCGGCTTCCGCCTCACGCTCTCTGGCTTCCGCGTCCCGGAACGCTGATTCTCTGCGCCCTTCTGCCTCAAGGATGAGCGATTGCTTCTCGCCTTCTGCCTTTAAGATTTCGGACTGACGTTTGCCTTCCGCTTCAAGGATCGATGCCCGTTTTTCCCGCTCGGCCTTCATCTGCCGGCCCATAGCATCAACAAGATCACGCGGCGGATTGATGTCCTTGATCTCAATCCTGGTGATCTTGATACCCCACGGCTCTGCAGCGGCGTCCACAACCCTCAGAATTTGGGCATTGATTTCGTCGCGGTTGGACAACAGACTATCAAGATCCATGGATCCCATGACAGACCTGATATTTGTCATTGTCAAATTGAGGATAGCGTTCTGTAGACCCAGAACTTCATAGGCTGCCCGGGCGGCATCAAGCACCTGATAAAACGTGACACCATCGGCCGTCACGGTCGCGTTGTCTCGGGTAATCACCTCTTGCGAGGGAACATCCAGGACCTGCTCCATCATGTTCAGCTTGTGACCGATCCGGTCGATGAACGGGATGATGAAGTTCAGTCCTGGGGTCAGTGTCTTACGGTACCGCCCAAAACGCTCAATCGTGTAATTGTATCCTTGCGGGACTGTTTTGACCCCGGCAAAGAACACAAGGATGACCAGCAAAAGTACGCCGATCAAAACAATATCAAATCCGGCAATAGGCATTTCAGCCTCCTAAAATCATTATCTGACAGCACACTACGACGTGAGGTCGGGTTGTTCCAGACGAAACACCCAGCGTCAACGTGGTGTGACTGTTTTCAAAATGATATTAGGCGCTTGAGCCTGGCTTGATTATGACGGCCTCAATACACCGGGCATTGCTGTTCGCAACGCCCGATGAACTTCAACTTCAAATTCAGATCAAATCCAACCGCCGAGCTCGCGGCGAACGATCGTGTTCAGAACATCCATTCCCAGATCGCTGTCGTTGAGGCATGGGATATGAGTGAAGTTTTCGCCGCCGGCCTCTTCAAAGATCTCGCCAGCCTCGCCAGCGATTTCTTCGAGCGTTTCAAGGCAATCCGACACGAACCCAGGGTTCATGACAGCAATGTTCTTCATGCCGTCTTTGGCAAGTTGTTCTACGGTCTTATCGGTGTAGGGTTGAAGCCACTCTTCAGGCCCGAAACGGGACTGGAACGTGGTCCGCAATTTCGTTTCGTCCATGCCCAGCACCTCACGCATCAGGCGCGTCGTTTTCATGCAGTGGCAATGGTAAGGATCGCCGCGCTTGAAATAGGACTGCGGGATACCGTGGTAGGACGTAAGGATCGTTTCCGGCTCAAAATCCAGGCTTTTCAGATGTCTCTCGACCGATTTCGCCAAGGCGTTCACGTAGATCGGATCATCATGATAGGGCGGCACAGTCCGGATTGCCGGCTGCCAGCGCATGTCAATCAGGGTTTTGCAGACAACGTCATTCACAGTGGCCGTGGTTGTGGCCGAATACTGCGGGTAAAGCGGAAACACGAGAATTCTGTCGCAGCCTGCATCCTTCAGCGCTTTCAGCTTATCGGGGATTGACGGCTGGCCATAGCGCATCGCCCAGTCCACTTTCAGCCGGCCATTGGCATCGCCCAGCATTTCAGTGAGCTTGTCCGACTGGCTGCGGGTAATGGTGCGCAGGGGCGACTCGTTCTTTTCGTGGTTCCAGATTTCCTCATAGGCCTTGCCGGATTTCCCCGGGCGGGTCATCAGAACAATGCCATAGAGGATCGGATACCAAATCGCCTTAGGCCACTCGATCACGCGTTTGTCCGACAAGAACTCGCGAAGATACCGGCGCATTGGCCAGTAGTCCGTCGCATCCGGCGTGCCGAGATTGACAAGAAGGACGCCGACCTTTCCGGCTTTCACATCCGGGTGTCCCTCAGGCAGGCGGACTTTTTGAAACTCAGCCGCCTGATCGAGGATGGGAGCTGTCGGTTGAACGTTCATCTGCTTTCATTACCCTTACGCTTTGCGTCACTTTCGCCCATACATAGGACAACGACTGCGGAAGGCCAATGCGGCATCACCGGCGCAGATGATCTTTTCTTAACAGACACCGACCAGGCGACTGGCAGCCTTAGCCGTAGTCGCGTTCGTCAGCGATGACCTTCCCGTCGTTCGGCAGCGTCCCGGGAGACACAAGTTCCACATCTCCCTTTAATCGGGTTACATCCCGCAAGGTATCTGCAACACGCTCAGCAAGCCCGTTGCCCATGACCTCCGTCTCGACAGACAGCTTCATGGCATCACCGGCCCCGGCACGGCTGACAGACAAGCGCGCTTTCTTGACTTCCGGATGGTTGCTGAGGATCTGGGCGATTTGGGACGGGTCGACGAACATACCTTTAATTTTGGTCCGCTGATCGGCCCGTCCCATCCACCCGGCCAGCCGCATGTTGGTCCGCCCGCAGGGCGACTGACCGGGCATAACCATTGACAGGTCCCCGGTTCCAAACCGGATTAACGGGTAGAGGGGGTTGAAGTTGGTGACCACAAGCTCACCGACTTCTCCATCGGCAACCGGCTCTCCGGTTCCCGGACGCACGATCTCAACAATATAGTCCTCATTGACCACCATGCCTTCGCGCGCTTCGGTCTCATATGCAATGACACCGAGGTCGGCCGTCGCATAACACTGCGCAACGGATATGCCCTTGGATGCATATTCCTCGCGCAAGGCCGGGAACAAGGCACCGCCGGAGACCAGCGCAACCTTGATGGAGGACATGTCCCGGCCCTGCTCTGCCCCACGGTCGAGGAGAACCTTGAGGTAGTCTGGTGTTCCCGTGAAACCGGTCGGCTTTAACACTTCGACCGCTTCCACTTGCATATCCGTGTTGCCAACACCGGCAGGAAACACGGAGCAGCCCATCGCAATCGCAGCCTGATCCAGGATGAACCCGCCAGGTGTCAAATGGTAAGAGAAGGCGTTGAGGACGGTATTGCCCTTCTTGAAGCCTGCGGCATGCAAGGCCCGCGCTCCGTTCCACGGATCAAGGCCGGGTGCTTGAGGTTCCCAGATCGGTCCAGGCGACATGAAAACGCGCGCGGCCGTAACACCGTTTTGCGATAGGAAGCCACCAAACGGAGGAGCCGCTTTCTGCTTCTCGAGCATCTCGGATTTGCGCAAGACCGGTAGTTTTGCGAGCGCCGCACGGTCTGTTACGGAATGCGCATCGACACCATCCAATTGCGCCGCCCACCCTGGGGCAGACTGCATGGCGCCACTCAGTTGCTCCGGTAGCCGGGCAAAGAGATCCTGTTCGCGCTGAGCAGGGCTTTGCTGCTCGCGCGCCTCATATGGTTGATTGCTCATGGTCGTCTCCGCCTGTAAGCCCTTGTTTAGGCCAGCCAGCGCTTTCTTCGTTTGTAGTGTTTGACGTCCTTGAAGGAGCGGCGTCCTTCGCCGCCGACACCAAGGTAGAATTCCTTCACGTCTTCGTTCTCCAGAAGGGATTTCCCAGCCCCATCAAGAACAATCCGTCCGGATTCCATAATATAGCCGTAGGTTGCGTATTTGAGCGCAACGTTGGTGTTCTGCTCAGCCAGGAGGAAGGAAACACCTTCGTTTTGGTTGAGCTTGCGAACAATTTCGAAAATCTCTTCCACCAGCTGCGGCGCAAGGCCCATGCTCGGTTCGTCCAGCAGGATCATCTTCGGCCGGCTCATCAGTGCCCGGCCAATCGCGCACATTTGTTGCTCACCGCCTGAGGTGTACCCCGCCTGGCTCTGGCGGCGTTCTCTCAAACGGGGGAAATAGTCATAAACCATCTCCAGATCTGCCTTTACCGCAGCGTGCCCGTCCTTGCGGGTGTAAGCACCTGTCAGCAGGTTTTCTTCAATTGAAAGGTGACCAAAGCAGTGCCGGCCTTCCATGACCTGAATACACCCGCGGCGGACCAGATCATTTGGAGACAGCGCTTGAACTTCTTCCCCTTCAAACAGGATCTTGCCTTTTGTCACATCTCCGCGCTCAGCGCCGAGCAGATTGGATATGGCCTTCAATGTGGTTGATTTGCCGGCGCCGTTCGCCCCGAGCAGAGCCACGATCCCACCCTTCGGCACAGTCAGGGACACGCCCTTGAGCACCAGGATCACGTGGTCATAAATCACTTCGATATTGTTGACCGACAGGATCGTTTCAGCCGGCTCAGCGGCAGCTTCCGTGTTCGGCGTTTCTACATCCAATAAAGCCATTCCGTCCTCTCCTGAGAGGCTCCGCCGCAGTGGTGCGGCGGAGCGGGCTGCCAATCAGTTCGGGCAGGGTTCGGTCCGTGCAGGCCACGGAGCGTTTTTCTCTGCGTATTCTTTAGCCGCAGCTTCGATAAGCGGACGAACGACGTCGGTCATCGGTTCAATCCAGCCAGATGCCTGCTGCCACTTTGTGCCGTTCCACTCTTGAACGAACACAGGATGGCTGCCGGAGTGGTCTTCACAGGTCACCTTCATCGGATGTGCAAAACCTTTAAGGCCAAGTTCCGCAAGACGAGCTTCGTCAAGGTTCAAGGCTTCCAGACCCATCCGCATGTCTTCACCAGTGATCACTTTCTTACCGGTCAGTTCCTGAGCGGTACGAATGCCTTCGGCAACGATTACGGAGTTCAAGACACCACGGTTGTAGAGCGTCTGACCCAGTGTCTCGCCGTCCGTGGAAGACAGACCAGCGTCAATAACATACTTCTGAATGTCATCCAGAGCCGGGAAGTCACGGCCAACGCCAGAGAAGTTCAGAGCCTTGTAGCCTTTGGCGTCCTGACCGCCTGCAGCCGCATCGTCATCGCCTGCGGACCACCACACACCAATGAACTTGTCCATCGGGTAGCGGATCTTGACGGCTTCCTTGATCGCGGTCGGGTTCATTGCGCCCCAGCCCCACATGATCATGTAGTCCGGACGGTCACGGCGCACGTTCAGCCACTGTGAGGACTGGTTCTGCATTTCCTTAAGACCAACCGGGTACTTCAGGAGCTCAAAGCCATGCTTTTCTGCGAGCTGTTCCAGAAGCGGGATCGGCTCACGGCCATAGCCGGCATCCAGGAAGATGTAACCGATCTTTTTGCCGTTCAGATTGTCCAGGCCACCTTCCTGTTCACCAATGTATTTGATGACCACGGAAGCACCGTCCCAGTATGTGTCCGGCACGTTGAAGACCCAAGGGAATGTGTTGCCGTCTGCGGCCGCAGACAGACCATACCCCATGGAGAGAACCGGAATTTTATCAACGCTGGCCTTCGGGATCAGCTGGAGCGTGATGCCCGTTGAATACGGGTTATAGACCAGCGCGCCTTTGCCTTTGGTTGCTTCGTAGCACTCCACGCCTTTTTGCGCGTTGTAGCCGGTTTCGCACTCTTCGAGGGCCAGCTTGACACCGCCGATACCACCATCGCGCTCATTGAGCATTTTCAGATAGTCATGCATGCCGTTGGCGATGTGAATGCCTGAAGCTGCGAACGGACCGGTCCGGTAAGTCAGCAGCGGAACATAGTTGGTGTCTTCGGCCTGGGCGACAGGCGTCATAGCACCCGACAAGCCCACACCGACGGCAACAGCTGTTCCCAGAGCAAGTTGCTTGAAGTTCATTTTGTACTCCTCCCATGCGGACCGGACGATCCGGTACCGCCAGACCAGTGACGCCATTCCTCCCCGGACTGGTCCAAGTCCGGATGGCGGGTATAAGGCTGGCCGCCTTAGTACGGGAACGGCCAGACCCTGAGCTTTTGTTTCCCGATCTGCCACAGCCGGGCAAACCCGTGCGGCTCGACGATCAGGAAAAAGATGATCAATGCACCGACGATCATGAAAGTGACATGCTCGACGGCTTCTGCTGCCACGTCAAATCCGAGAACACCCGGAATGAACTTCAGGAAGACCGGCAATATCCAGATGAAGGCTGCGCCCATGAAGGCACCTGCAAGGCTGCCCAAGCCACCCAAGATCACCATGAACAGCACCTGGAAGGACAGCTGGATGGAGTAGGATGACGGTTCAGCCGCGTTGAGCCAGAAGAACACCATCATCGCACCCGCTACACCGCAGATGTAAGACGACACGGCAAAAGCCAACAGCTTGGTTTGCAAGGGGCGGATGCCCATCAGTTCCGCGGCGATGTCCATGTCGCGGATCATCATCCAGGACCGTCCGATCCGGCCGCGCAAGACGTTCGCCATCAACATCGCAATGCCGACGGTGATTGTCAGAACGATGAAGTACCGCACCAGTGGAGACGATTCCGCACCTGACACCACCAGACCGAAGGCTTCACGATGCGGGATTTCGATCGCCCCGGACGCATTGTAGTTGTAGAGCCAACCAATCCGGATGAAGCACCATTCCAGAAAGAACTGGGCCGCTAGTGTGGTCACAGCCAAGTAGAGGCCTTTGATGCGCAAGCTCGGAAGACCAAAGATTGCGCCAACTCCGGCGGAGAACACACCGGACAACAACACCATCAAGATAACGTTGGCGTCCGGGAAGATGGTTGTCAGTTTGTACGCCGCATAGGCGCCGACACCCATGAAGGCGCCGGTGCCGAGTGACAACTGCCCACAGAACCCTGTCAGTACGTTCAGCCCGATCGCCGCCAGCGAAAACACCAGGAACGGGATCATGATGGACGTCAGAAAGAAGTCGTTGGCAAAGAACGGAATGGCGACAAATGCGACCAGCAGGATTGCCGCAAGACCGATCCGGTCCTGACGGATCGGCATAAGTGCCTGGTCCGCCTGGTAGCTTGTTTTGAATTGGCCAGCTTCGCGATAAAACATGGTGTCAAACCCGCTCGATGATCTTTTCGCCGAACAGCCCTTGAGGCCGGAACAGCAGGAAAATGAGTGCGATGATGTAGGCGAGCCACGACTCAATGCCGCCGCCGACAAGACCACCCCAGTAAAGTTCACCGATCTTTTCGCCGAACCCGATGATAAGGCCGCCAACAATCGCGCCGGGGATCGAGGTAAAGCCCCCGAGGATCAAGACCGGCAAGGCCTTGAAGGCGACGATTTCAAGCGCGAAGGAGACGTCGGAGCGCGCGCCCCACATGATCCCCGTTGCAAGCGCAACCAGGCCTGCTGCGAACCAGACAATTGCCCAGATCTGATTGAGCGAAATGCCGACGGAAAGCGCTGCCTGGTGATCATCGGCAACAGCACGCAAGGCGCGGCCAATACGCGTCTTGTTGAAGAAGATCCCGAGCGACGCCACCATGATGACCGCGATCACAGCCGCTGCAATATCAATATGTTGCAGGATAACCAGACCACGCTCACCGAATTCAAATGCCGTTGAACCGGTTGGCAGGCCAAGTTCTTGAGTGATCATTTGCTTGGGCTCACCACCGAAGACAAATTCACCAAACCCAATCAGGAAATAAGTCAGACCGATGGTCGCCATCAGCAAGATGATGTCTGGCTGATTGACCAGCGGACGCATCACAACACGTTCCACGCTGTAGGCCAGCACACCCATGACACCGATGGTCAGCAGCAAGGCCAGATACGCCGGAACGCCATTTTCATGAAGGCCTACAAGCGTCAAGCCGGCAAACACCACCATGATGCCCTGGGCAAAGTTGAAGACACCGGAGGCCTTGAAAATAAGCACAAATCCCAGCGCAATGAGCGCGTACAGGATCCCGGCAACAAATCCTTCCCAAAGCACCTGCAGGAAAAAGTCCGGCATCTGATACATTTGGACGAAGGGATCAATGAAAATATCGTAGAGCATTTGGTTCCCCCCGTTAGTGGCTCACACCGAGATAAGCGTCGATAACGGCCTGGCTGGCCTGAACTTCCTCGGGAGGACCGTCCGCAATCTTCTTGCCGTAGTCGAGCACAACGACACGGTCGGAGAGATCCATGACAACACCCATGTCGTGTTCAATCAGGGCAATGGTGGTTCCAAACTCCTGATTCACATCGATGATGAAGCGGCTCATGTCTTCTTTCTCTTCCAAGTTCATGCCGGCCATCGGCTCGTCCAGGAGTAGAAGATCCGGTTCCATGGCAAGCGCCCGGCCGAGCTCAACCCGCTTTTGAAGACCATATGGCAAACGGCCGACAGGGGTTTTGCGGATCGCCTGGATCTCGAGGAAATCGATGATGTCCTCGACCTTCTTGCGGTGCTCGATTTCTTCCGCTTCTGCCGGACCACGCCAAAGCATTTGCCAGAAGAAGTTCTTGTGCATCTTCAAGGACCGGCCGGACATGATGTTGTCCAGCGTCGTCATGCCTTTGAACAACGCAACGTTCTGGAAGGTCCGGGCGATGCCATTGCTGGCCGCCTCATACGGTTTCATCTTCCGGCGCACTTTGCCTTGCCAGGTAATGGTGCCTTCCTGAGGATGGTAGAACCCATTGATAACGTTCAACATTGAGGTTTTCCCGGCCCCGTTCGGACCGATGATGGCGCGGATTTCCCCTTTCAGAATGTCGAAAGAGATATTGGTGATCGCTTTCACGCCGCCGAACGACAAGGACACGTTATCCACGCGCAGGAGCTCTTCACCCGCAGCAGGTGCTCCAGCCGCAGCCGGTGAAAGTTCTTTCTCTGATACTAGAGCGTTCATTCGGCTGCCTCCTGGAACCCAGCACCGGGCTCGTAGGTCTTCATGTCGCGAATTTCGACAGTCGCCTCGATGGCGCCCTTGCGCCCGTCTTCGAAGGTGACTTCCGTACGCACGTGTTTGCTGGTCGACCCGTCATAGAGCGCCTCGATCAACGGGGCATACCGGTCTGCGATGAACGACCGGCGGACCTTCTGCGTCCGTGTCAATTCGCCATCATCAGCGTCAAGTTCCTTGTGCAGGACCAGGAAGCGCTTGATCTGGGCACCCGCCATCATCGGTTCGCCGGCAAGGTCACGGTTGACCTGATCTACGTGACTTTCGATCATCGCATAGACTTCAGGGTTGGACGCCAGCTCTTGGTAGGACGCATAGTTGACGTTGTTCCGTTCAGCCCACGACCCGACCGATGTCAGGTCGATGTTGATGAACACCGTCACCATGTCCCGCTCATGACCGAAGGCAACCGCCTCTTTGATGTTCGGGAAGAACTTCAGCTTGTTCTCGATGTATTTCGGAGCGAACAAAGCTCCGTCATTGAGTTTGCCGACATCCTTGGCCCGATCGATGATCTTGAGATGTCCGTTGTCTGCAATAATGCCGGCGTCGCCCGTATGCACCCAGCCGTCTGGGGTCTTGGTGCTGGCTGTCGCCTCATCATTCTTGAAATAGCCGACGAATACGCCCGGTGAGCGGTACATGACTTCGCCGTTGTCGGCGATTTTAATCTCAACATCCGGTGCCGGTTTACCCACCGTGTCACCATAGATCTCGCCGTCCGGCTGAAGGGTGATGTAAACGCTGGCTTCGGTCTGGCCATAAAGTTGCTTGAGGTTCAACCCCAGTGAGCGGAAGAACTGGAAGATCTCCGGACCAATTGCTTCGCCTGCAGTGTAGCCAACTTTCAAGCGTGTCAGACCCATACGGTTTTTGAGAGGGCCGTAAACGCAGAACTCGCCGATGTTATAAAGAAGACGGTCGCCAAACGAGACCTGCTCACCGTTCAAGATTTTCTCGCCGACTTTCCGGGCAACGCCCATGAAATAGTCAAACATCTTTTTCTTGAATTTACCGGCGTCTTCCATCTGGACCATGATCCGGGTCAGCAGATTTTCATAAACGCGCGGCGGGGCGAAGAAATATGTGGGCGCAATTTCGAGGCGATCTGTATCGATCGTGTCCATGCTTTCCGGGCAGTTCACGCAATATCCGGCCGTAAATGCCTGCGCGAGCGAAAACACGTGATCGCCAATCCAGGCCATCGGTAGATAGGCCAGAACTTCTTCCGTCTCATCGAGGTTGTCGAACGCATTTCCGTTGCGTGCCGATATTACCAAGTTGTCAAACGAAAGCATGACCCCCTTCGGACGCCCAGTGGTTCCCGAGGTGTAAAGCATCACTGCAATGTCGCTGCCTTGATACCCTGAGAACCCGTTGACCCATTTAGCTTCCAGGCCGGAGTTCTCAGACAACTGTTTCCGGCCGATTTCCTGTACCGTGTCGAAGAAGTGCAGATGATCCTGCTGATAGTCGCGCAAGCCACGAGGATCGTCATAAATGAGATGCTCCAGCGACGGAACTTCATCGCCCATGCTGAGCAGCTTATCGACTTGCTCCTGATCTTCGACCACCGCGAACCGCACTTCCGCGTGGCCGAGGACATATGCCATCTCTTCCGCAACAGAATCGGAATAGACCGGCACTGGCACCGCGCCGAGGGCCTGCGCGGCCACCATCGACCAGTACAGACGCGGCCTGTTGGCCCCGACAATAGCGATCTTGTCCTTGGGTTTCAGACCCAAAGACTGAAGTCCGATTGAAAAAGCACGGATTTCATCAAGCACCTCAGACCAGGTCCAGCTTTGCCAGATCCCCCGATCTTTTTCCCGGAACGCCGTCCGAGATCCGAATACCTTCCCATTGCTTAGAAGGATTTTCGGAAAGGTGTCCTCCGCACGCTGTCCAGCGCTGGCCGACCCTACCATAGATGTTTCTTCCCTTAGAAGGCGCCCCGGTTATCCGAGGTCGTTCTCATGCTGGATATGAAACTACCTAGTGCCATCCCATTCAACCAGAATCTGGTTTGTCGAACGGACAAAGGCTTGATCCACTTCCAACGCCTTCACGCTAATTCGGGTGGTTTGCAGCAGTATGTTCAAATCTTATCGAAATGTTGCAAGTTCGCTGCGGGTGCGAAACAAGGCAGTAGCCAAAGCCTCCATCGCACCTTACTGTTCGGGTATGGAGGAGACCAAACAACTCAAAGCGCAGATCGACCTGCTGCAGGCGGCTCTTGATCATATTAATCAGGGGTTTACCGTCTTCGACAGCGACCTTCGGCTGGTCGCCTGGAACCGCGGTTTGTACGATATGCTGGACATGCCGGAGAGCATTGTGCGGCGCGGTTCTCACCTGCAAGATTTTATTCGCGTAAATGCCGAACGGGGCGAATATGGCCCGGGAGACATCGAAGCCAAGATTGAACGCCGGATCGAACGCGCCAAGCTTTTCGAGCCGCATTATTTCGAACGCATCCGCCCAAACGGTCAGATCATTGCGGTTTCCGGGACACCCCTCCCCCAAGGCGGGTTCGTGACGATTTACTCAGATGTCACCGAAGAACGTCAGCGGCAGGAGAAACTCGAACGAACTGTCGAAGAAAGAACGCACGCCTTACAACAGAGTGAGGACTGGCTGCGTCTCGTGACGGACAACATCCCGGCCCTCATTGCGTACCTTTCGCCAGGGCCGGTTTTCAGGTTTGCAAACCGCAGATATGCGGACTGGTTCGGCCATTCCATCGTTTCGATTGCCGGGCGTCCGGCGCGGGATATTGTGGGCGACGAGCTGTTTGCAGAGCTTGAACCGCATATCAATCGCGCCTTTGAAGGCAACGCGGTTAGCTATGAGTACCAAAGGGAACGCCTTGATGGGACGATGGCCTATATGCGATCGACTCTCATCCCCGACATGACTGTTGACGGGCGGACCCTCGGAATATTCGTTTTATCCCTTGATGCAAGCGATCAAAAAGCAGCGGAAGCGGCGCTGGTCCAATCCCAGCGAATGGATGCCGTCGGCAAACTGACCGGAGGATTGGCGCACGACTTCAACAATCTCCTGGCCATTATGATGGGCAATCTTCTTACGCTTGGCCGGATGGACACGCCGATAGAAAAGGACACGCTGAACAGCAAGGTCACCCCGATGCTGGAAGCCGCTAAACGAGGATCTGATCTGATCCAGCGCCTATTGGCCTTCAGCCGTGGCAAGCCGGTCGATCCGCAAAGGGTTCCGATCGCCGATGTGATTGGGTCAGCGGCGAGGCTACTTGAAGGCTCCCTGCCATCTTCCATCTCGCTCACCATAGATGCCGAAGATCGCAGCATTGGCGCATTGATCGACCCGACCCAGATGGAAACGACGTTCATCAATATGGCCTTCAACGCGCGGGACGCGATGCCGGATGGCGGCTCGCTCTCCATCGCCTTGGAAGCAACTGATCTGGATTCTCAACAGGCCCAAGAAATGTCGGTGCCGGCAGGGGAATATGCCGTGATTACCGTGGCCGATACAGGCAGCGGTATGGATGAAGACAGCCGACTCAAAATCTTTGAGCCCTTTTTTACGACCAAGGCATTCGGCACTGGCAGCGGGTTGGGTCTGTCAATGGTTTATGGCTTCATTCAGCAGTCCGGCGGCGCGATCCAGGTGCGCAGCAAGCTGGGAGAAGGCACCGCACTTACAATCTACTTGCCGCTTGTCAGGTTGCAAAACGCAGGTGACATCGGCGAAAGCGAAGACAAAGCATCCTTGAAATACGGCTCAGGAGAACTGCTTCTGCTGATCGAGGATGATCCGGATGTGAGCGAAACCATCGCTGATCAGCTGCAGAACCTCGGGTTCGCGATATTGAAGGCGGAAAACGCGGACGATGCCCGTCAACTCGCGCTGGACCTGCCGGAGCTGCGTGGAATTTTGAGTGACATCATCATGCCAGGGCAAACCAACGGTTTGAAGCTTGCCCGTGAAATACGCCAGAACCGGCCAGAGTTGGGGATCGCTTTGATGACGGGTTACGCGGATTGGTCGGCACTCGCAGACAACAGCAGCAGCTGTGAATTTCCTGTTTTAGCTAAACCTTTTAACGACTACCAACTCGCGGAAACACTCCGCAAAATACTGCAACCATGACATCAGAACGCTCTTCGCACTCAAAGCCTTTGGCAACGGGAAAGACCCGCGCATTCATCGTCGATGACGAACCGGAAATCGGTCGTCTGTTGATCGAGGCGATGCAGCCCTTCGATATGGAAGGTGAGGTGTTTTCAACTGCAGCGCAGATGCTCGCTGCTCTTGAGGCAGAAACACCAGACGCATGCATTGTCGATCTTGGCCTCCCGGACATGGAGGGCATGGCCTTGATCAATGAGATCCGTCGGCACTCTTCGGTACCAATCATCGTTTTATCTGCCCGCGCACATGCAACGGACCGGGTTCTTGGCCTGGAACTCGGCGCAGATGATTATGTTGTCAAACCCTTCGACCCGAGAGAAGTCGTGGCACGCATTCGGTCCATTCTTCGGAGATTGGGGGGCGAACCGATCCGCGCCGCCAAGAAAGAAGAAACCGCGCGCTTTGCAGACTGGAGTTACATACCGTCTTCCCACTGCCTAACGTCTCCGGAAGGGGAGGAAACCTTTCTGTCGACCGGGGAAGCAACACTCCTGGAGGCACTATTGCGAGCACCAAAGCGGGTACTCACCCGGGATTACTTGCTTGAACACGGCGGCCGCGATGAAAGCCTCGACCGGTCCATCGACGTTCGCATATCGCGTATCCGCAAGAAACTGAATAGGAAAGACGGCCCTGCGCACATCCGGACGATTTACGGGTCCGGTTACATGCTGACCTGCGATGTGAAGTGGGATTGAGCTCAGTCCCCAACGCAGCAACCGCCCATCCAAACAAAAAAGCGGGGAGATTTCTCTCCCCGCTTTCTTCGTTTCTTTTTAACCTAGAAGCTGAGCGAAATGTCTCTGTGATCGGATAGACATCCGGCGACTTCCAGAGCCATAGCGTCCGGCAAGCGATCCTGTTGGCGCAGACCGATGTTGTTGCCAACTGCAGCGTCATACGCCTCCAGTTGCGGCAACAGCTCCGATGCCGCACGTTGGCGCCAAGCAAGATCTGCTTGGACTGCAGCAATCGACTTGTCGATCTCCGCAATCGCCTCTTCCGCGTTGGGTGTCCGGCTCCGCATGATCTTGCGGGCTTCCGTCAGACCATCGCGAATATCGCCTGTGCCTTCAGCTGATCCGACCTTTGACCGCATCTCGGCAATCGCGTCCACAGCGGCTTCAGGCTCCAACTGGGCAACCTGCTCTTTCAAAGCCTCAAGTTCAGCTTCGAAACCGGCGACAACGTCGACGTCGCGCAGGATTGCCTTCAGCTCGAGCACTGGCTCGTAGGCTTGATCCGCATTGCGGCGGTACGTCAGACGTGCCGTATTTTCCGCTTTCTGGATCTGCGAGAAGGTCGCATAGGTGTCGTTCCATTCCTCAGGGATCTGAGCCAGAAGCGCATCATGCTCGGCCTGAAGAGCGTCGATCCGTGCCTGAGCCCGTTCGCCTTGCTCCACCGTATAGATGCCTTCCGGACCAGACCGGCTGACGACCACCTTAAGCTCTTCGATCGTCTCGTCGATCCGGCGAGCATCCCGCTCCAGAGCCCGTACCAGGCCGTGGATTGGGCGGTAGTCGCCCGCAGCTGCCGCTACCGCCGCCTCTGCGTCCTTGATCTCCTGCATCAACGGAAGTGCGTTCTGCGCTTTTTCAAAGCCTTCGGCCAGGTCTTCACGCAGATCCTCCGGCAGGTAGCTCATGTCTACGTTTGCCGTCGACTGGATTGTAGACAGAATGCCATCGCCATTCTGCTGGAAGTCCTCATGAACGATTTTTTCCATGCAGTATTGAAGACGCGGGTTCTTCGGCGGCGGTGCGGTCTCCGACAACAGAGTCGAGCGGTTCGGAAGATAGTTCACGAGCTGCGGATTAAACCCGACAATCGCGAGCGCAACGAGCTGCAGTGCAATGAACGCGATCACACCCTTGTACATATCGACAGTTTTCACGATCGCCGGTGCAACCCCGCGCAAGTAGAACAGAGCAAAGCCAAATGGTGGTGTCAGGAAGGAGGTCTGGATGTTCAGACCGATCATCACACCAAGCCAAACAGCCGTGACGTTTGCAGACGGGTCAGCAAGCAGGATCGGTGCAACAATCGGCACGACCACAACGGCAATCTCGATGAAGTCGAGGAAGAAGCCGAGGATGAAGATCACCAGCATCACGATGAGGAATTGAGCCCAGAAGCCGCCAGGCAGCCCCTGCAAGAAGTCCTTCACAAGGTCTTCACCACCGAAGGCCCGGAACGCGGATGTCAGCATCGCCGCACCAAGCAGGATGATAAAGACCAGCGACGTTGTTTTCGCGGTTTCGACCATCACACCACGGAGGGTGTCTTCCAACTTCAATGTGCGCCAACCGGACCAGAAAATCGCAATCAGCAGCAACGAGACGGCAATCAGAGCCAACACAAGTCCAAGAAGGTCCTGGCTTGTCTGGATCAACTTGATGTTCACGGCACCAATGAAGCTGATCACAATGGCAATCGCCAGCAACGCCACGATCGCGATGATCGCAGGGGTGTATGCCCCCTTCTCACCATCACGCAGCCTGTACCCAGCCATGATCATGGCGCCGACAGCACCGATCGCGCCAGCCTGGTTCACCGTTGCAATACCCGCAATGATCGAACCCAGAACCAGGAAGATCAAGGCCAGCGGCGGAACCAGAGTAATGAAAACCTTCACTGCGAACTGGCGTGTAAAGGTGCCTTCCTCATGCACTGCGGGTGCAGCACTTGGCTTCAGAAGTGCAAAGCCGAGGATGAACAGCATGTACAGCCCAACAAGGACGAGGCCTGGCAAGAACGCGCCAAGGAACATCTCGCCGGCACTGGTCGACACGACCGAGAAGTCGGACGGCATCGAAAGTTCGCCGGTGTTGTCCTTGTAAAGCGCCTGCCGGATGGACCCGGCCTGGTCGACCGCACTTGCGAGCTGGTCAGCCAAAATGATCAGAACGATGGACGGCGGGATGATCTGTCCGAGCGTACCCGAAGCCGCGATCGTACCCGTTGCCAGCGGCACCGAATAATTGTTCCGCAGCATTGCCGGCAAGGAGATCAAACCCATTGCCACAACGGTCGCACCAACGATGCCCGTCGTTGCCGCCAGAAGCGCGCCCACGAACACGACGGATATGCCGAGACCGCCTGGAACCGGACCGAAAAGCCGCGCCATGGTCACGAGAAGATCCTCTGCGATCTTGGACCGCTGGAGCATGATGCCCATGAACACGAAAAGCGGAATTGCTATGAGCGTATCTCGTTCCGCTTCCCAGTAGATGCCCCGGAAGTTGGTTACACCGGCACTCAACCATTGGGCCGCGCTGCCAGAGTGGAAGAACGCATCCGCGCCGCCGCCGAAGAGTGCGCCGGCACCGGCCGCAAGTCCGATTGTGATGATTGCCGCGCCTGGAAGGGCGAATGCCACCGGAAAACCGCAGCCAAGCGCAAACGCCATGATCACGACAAGAAGAAGAAGGAAGAAAAGTTCCATATCAAACGATCTCGTCTGGCTCTAGTTAACAGGGTGGTTTTCGTGATCCCGTCCGCCAGGTTCACCGCGAATGTCGGCAATGGCGTCCAGGAAATAGGCCACGAATTGGATCATCATGGAGGTGGCGAACACTCCCAGAAAACCGGCCATGAGGTATTTCACGTAAAGACCAAATCCTGCCTGTGTCACTTCGTAGGCGAGGATCGGGCTGTTGATGATGTTCTGTTTTCCGCCCATGCCGAGAACAAGGATCGTCGTGCAAAGGCTCATGCCGAGTACAACCGAACCGATCGCGTTGACATAGCCTTTGGTCTTCGGAGCCATACCAGCATAGAACACATCCACTCGAACGTGCCCTTCTTCAAGCAGCGTATAGGCACTCGCGAACAGGAAGAGTGCTGCGTACCAGAAGCGCACCAAGTCGGCGAGGAAGGCCTGCTCGTAGGAAAACACAAAACGGCCAATCACGATGGCCAGCTCGGCGACGACAACCAGCAGTGCGAGCCAGGTAAACCCAAGCGTTCTTGTAAAGGCGGCGATCACGATCGACAGGGCAATCAACGGCATGTGGACGTAGGCGCCGCGGAACCGAGACTTGCCAAGCTCATCTGCGAGATCCTGCCCAACAATTCCCGGCAAGAGCTCTTCGATCCGCAGGAAGGAGATCGCACTGTCCACCAATCCAACGATCAAAACCGCAAAAAATGCGGCTCGGATTATGAAGGTGTTGATGTTGCTGATCCGCGCGCTGTCGACGCGCAGCGGTGTTGTACTCCGCATCACATAGACGAACACGGCCGCCAGAAAACCGGCGTAAACAGCCATTTGCAACCAAGACCAGACGATCGGCAGCGACCCGTTTGCAGCACCACCATAGATGGGCGCAATGCCGGGTAAGTCTTGCCAGTATGTCAGGTAATTGTTCAACAGATATGCGGCCATGATGGCCAGTACGCCCCAACCGAATAGGCGGAAAAGACGCGCGCTTTCTGGTGTTGGTCCCGTGCCGGTATTCATGGCTGGAGATCCGTCTTGAACACTGTCCAAGGCAGTCATCGTGGCGGAGCCTTTTTTATCGTGTCAATAAAAAGAAGGGACGGGAAGTTTCCCGCCCCTATCCGTAGAAGAGCATCCCTTATGAAGGAATACCTAGAACGGCGTTCCGCTTGTTGCTGTATGCAACGTCGGAAATCGCCATCCAGCTGCCGATGTCCTTGCGGGCATTGATGAAGCTTTCGAAGATCTTTTTGGCCATCGGAGAATGGTCCATTGCCTCTTCAAGAACTTCCTGAGCTGCTTCACCGAACGCATCATAGATTTCGTCGTTGAATTCACGCAGCTCAACGCCGTGCTCGTTGATCAGACGGTTGAGGTAAACACCGTTGTTGGCGTTTGTCTCAGCCATGGTCAGGGCGTTTTCTTCGTTACAAGCTGCCGCGATGATCGCCTGATCGGTCGCGTCAAGTGTATCCCACCATGCCTTGTTGATGCCCATGGCCAACTGTGCGCCCGGCTCGTGCATACCCGGATAGTAGTAGTACTTCGCAGCTTCGTAGAACTTCATGAAGTAGTCGTTGAACGGACCAACCCACTCAGTCGCATCGATTGCACCGGAAACCAGGTTTTCGTAGATCTGGCCACCCGGCAGAGAAACCGGAGATGCACCGAGTTTCGCCATGACGTCGCCGCCCTGGCCAGGAATACGCATCTTCAACCCTTTAAGGTCGTCAGCTGTCTCGATTTCCTTGTTGAACCAGCCGCCCATCTGAACGCCTGTGTTACCCATGGCGAAGTTCTTCAGGCCGAATTCACCTGCAAGCTCATCCCACAGTTCCTGACCGCCGCCGAACTTAATCCAGGCGTCCATTTCAGTGTAGGTCAGACCGAACGGAACAGCAGTAAATGCAGCCCAACCCGGGTGCTTACCTTTCCAGTAGTAGTCTGCGCCGATGTAAGCTTGCGCGTTGCCGGAAGCAACTTCATCGAAGGAGTCGAAAGCACCAACGCGTTCGCCAGCGGCGAAGTACTGAACGTTGATGCGGCCTTCGGTCAGCTCTGCAATGCGAGCTGCGAGGCGCTGAGCCGGAATACCAAGACCCGGGAAGTCCCGCGGCCAGGTTGACACGATGACCATGTCCTTGGTGCCCTGCGCGATGGCCGGAGCCGCAAGAGCAGAACCTGCAGCGATACCACCAGCACCAAGACCAGCTTTTTTGATAAACGAACGACGATCCATTAGTTTCCTCCCTAAACGGACCTGATATCGGACCGGAATACACCCTTGCACCGATCTCGCCGTATGTCTAGTTGACCAAGCGGCACTGATGCTATTCGTGGTTCTGCGCATCTTTTCAGTAGTACTACTGAATTCCACGCAAGAGAGTGCTATTAGGGCGCCGGTTCGCGCAATATGAGGAACAAGTGGGTGACGTTTAAGACAAAATTGCTGCTGATCACGATCCTGCCACTGATCGCTGTTTCGTTGCTTATCGGCGGCGTCAGCTATTATCAGTCCAGCGCGCTGATTGACGCAGAGACCCGTTCCGTTGAAACGCGGATCCTGGCCGCAAAACGCCAGGAAATTCGGAATTACGTGAGCCTTGCACTCACGTCGATTGAACAGATCTATGAAAACGAACCGGACGGACGGCTGGCCGCTCAAGCCGAGGTCAAGGAGATCTTGAAGAATCTGACCTTTGATTATGACGGCTATTTTTTCGTCTACACGCTGGACGGCACCAACGTTGTGCACCCCAAATTACCGCAGCTCGTCGGTAACAATTGGTGGGACTTACAGGATAAGACGGGCGATTTTGTCATCCAGAATCTGATCAAGGCAGCGCAACAGGGCGGCGGCTTTCATCAATATGTCTGGCACAAGCCGTCGACCGGAACGGTAGAAGAAAAGCTCGGCTACGCAATTCTTCTGGACAAATGGGGCTGGATGCTCGGAACCGGTCTCTATACCGACGATATTGCGAAGGAAATTGCCGCCATACGAGCCGATTTTGCCCGCAGCATCCGTCAAACACTTTTCGTGATTTTTTTGATTACGCTGGCCGCGATCATAATCGTTGGCACCTTGATCGCTGCCGTCAGATTCTCTGAGCAGCGCTTTGCCGACACGCGTTTGAAGGCCTTGACCAACCGGATCCTTGAAGTTCAGGAACAAGAACGCAAACGCGTTTCCACCGAACTTCATGACAGTATATCGCAGCTGTTGGTTTCCGTGCGGTATGGGCTTGAATTGATCCATAGCGAAGCCAACCAAAACGCGGACCTTCAGGCCCAAGCTGCAAAATGCCTGAACATCATCGACGGAACCATCACCGAGGTTCGCCGGATCTCCCGGGACCTGCGGCCAAGTGTTCTGGACGACATGGGTCTGGCTGCAGCGCTCGGGAGTCTTGGCAAAGAGTTCCAGGCCCAATCGGGCATCACCGTCAACGTCGAGGCAGAACGATGCCACGCCCGCTTGTCAGAAGGCGCAAAGACGTCACTTTATCGCGTTGTGCAGGAGTGCATGACAAATGTGGCCCGTCACGCTGAAGCCGGGGAAGTCAACATCTCCCTGACCGTCGGCGCGCGCACGCTCAAGCTGCGGGTTGAAGACGATGGGATTGGACTGCCTTACCCGTTGCCAAAAACTGGTGGTCTGGGTTTCCGGAACATGCGCGAGCGTATCGAAACATACGGCGGCAAATTATCCATGAGCCGCGGCAAGTTCGGTGGCACACAGATCGACGTTGAAATGCCTCTCGACAACGCCACTGCAATGGCTGCATGATATGAACATGACAGTTCACTCACCTAATCTTGAGCCAATGACCAAACCGATACGGGTTTTGCTGGCCGATGATCATGCCCTTGTCCGCGACGGGATAAGGGCCCGGTTGAACAAGGTTCCGGAAATCGAAGTTGTGGGCGAAGCAACGAATGGCCGGGAAGCTGTTAAACTGGCGCATGAACTTCGGCCGGATGTCCTCTTGATGGATGTCTCGATGCCGGTCATGAACGGCCTTGAAGCCGCTGCGGAAGTTCGCAAATCCTTCCCGGAAATCGCGGTGCTGATCCTGTCGATCTATGACAACTCTGAATATGTGCGCGGCGTTGTTCAAGCCGGTGCCCGCGGTTACATCCTGAAGGATATTTCGGCCCCTGAAATGATCACTGCGATCTCGAGTGTGGCGTCCGGCGGATACTATTTCTCCTCTGCAGTGGGGCCGACACTTGTTGGCACCGCAACCTCCGCTCCGATTGAGGATCCCTATGGATTGACTGACCGCGAGCGCCAGGTGCTCACAGCAATTGCCAAAGGCCTGCCCAACAAAGAAGTTGCCAAGAGCCTTGGGATCAGTGTGCGGACGGTTGAATCCCATCGCCTGAACTTGCGGGAGAAGGTCGGCAACAAGAATGCAGCGCAGCTCTACAAGGTTGCACAGGATCTTGGATTGCTCGATTGATCGGCAGGCAGTATCACTCTCTTCTGATCTCGTAACGTTCTGTCCAGACAATCTGATAAGGCAAGACCATGTCCAAACCGCTGGTTCTCGTGACCGCCGATGTCAAATCCATCGATGGCTTCAACTGGCATGCAACCATCTCCACCTATTTGCAGGCGGTTCTCAAAGGCGCAGACGCCATACCCATGATCCTGCCGGCTCTTGGAGCGGACCTGGATATCGATGCGGCTCTGGACAACATTGACGGTGTTCTGGTGACCGGGTCGCGGTCGAATGTAAATCCGCAGCTCTATGGACAAGAACCGACAGAAGCCAACGGGCCTTATGATCCGGACCGCGACGCGACCACATTGCCGCTAATCAAGAGGGCTGTGGAACGCGGCGTTCCGGTATTCGCGATTTGCCGCGGTATGCAAGAGATGAATGTAGCCTTTGGCGGGACACTATTGACCGAGGTTCAGGAGATTGACGGGCGTAAGGACCACCGGCCGCCGACATCAGACAGTCAGGACGAACGTTTCCGTATTGCTCATACCGTCGAGATCAACGCAGGCGGCCCGTTGGAAACCGTCCTGGGCGAGGAACCGTTTGAGGTGAACTCCCTCCACCGGCAAGCGGTCGGGGAACTCGGCAAAGGGCTTGTGATCGAAGCCAAAGCGGAAGACGGCACGATTGAAGCCATGACCATCAAGGATGCGCCAGGCTATGTAATGGCCACCCAATGGCACCCGGAGTACTGGGTTATGACCGACGGGCCCTCCAAGAAATTGTTTTCAGCTTTTGGAGACGCCGTTCGCACTTACAGGGAAAAAAGGCTGGCACTCTAAGCGCCAGCCTAAATTCTCTTTCTTTCGGAACAAATCAGTTCCTATCCCCAGCCGACAGCGGCGATCAAAAGGGTAATCCCAAGCAAAAATACCACTGCGGCGCCCAGGATCTCGATTGTACGGTGCACTCTGACCGCCATAGGGCTGCCTTCGCCGAAGAGGCGGACGGCCAGATCCTTGGCCGAGACGGCAAGCCCCGCCAAAAGCGCAACAGTAATTCCCGTACCGACGGCCATCGCAAGCGTTGAGGCAATCCCGGCAGCGATCATGCCTTGGGACAAAGCAAAGACCAGCACGACAAGCGCACCGGTGCAGGGCCGCAAGCCCACTGCCAAAATGATGGACACGGCCTTGGACAGCGTGATTTTGCCCTGAAGCATATCCGGTGTCGGTGCATGGGCATGCCCACAACTGGAGCACACACCATCCGGGCCGATGTGATGGTCATGGTCATGGTCATGATGATGGTGGTGATGACCGTGATGGTGATGGTGGCCATGATGACCCCCGGCGTGGACACCAGCAAAAGCAAGCCCCTCGTGGGTCTGACGGCTCACCATGCTTACCAGAACGGGTTTTCCCGCCTTTTGCCACAAGAGCCAGGCGCCCAGCGCTGTAATCAGCACATAAGACCCGATCTCGAACCAGCGCGCCGTATCCTGAATAGCGATACTCGTGAGATTGAACACAACGGCAAGCCCGCCCACCAGGACGATCGCGGTGACGGCTTGAGCAAACGCGGAGGCGAAGGAAAGTATAATACCTTTCTTCAAGGTTTCGTTGTTGGCGACGACATAAGAGGTGATGATCGCCTTCCCATGCCCCGGACCTGCCGCGTGGAAGATCCCATAGGCGAAGGAAAGGCCGACGAGCAGCCAAAACGCATTCGGATTGGTCCGGAAAGACCTCAAGCTCGCGACCAGCTTTTGATAAAAGTCCTTCTGCATCTGGGCAATCGATCCGAAAATCTGGTCCATCAAACCCGGCTCTATCGTGATCGTCTGCTGCGTGTTTTGCAGAACATCTGAAGCCCGGGACATCGGCTCTGTACCCGGGCCTTGCGCGATTGCGCTTTCAATTGCTGCTGCCCCAGTCTCTGGCGAAGCATTTCCTGTCGTAGGTTGTTGTTCTGAAAGCTCTGCAGTGTTGGGAGCGGCGGCTACTTGAGCGGCAGCCCCACAGGTGACAATCATCTGATTCACTTGGGTTTCTGCTGCCCATTGCAGCTCAGGTGGCAGGTCTCTTTGATCCGGACCGATTTGAGCAAGAGCATAGGCCGTCGCATCATCAAGCGGCGGCGGTTCCTTGCGTGTGATCTGACACGCGCCAGGCGCATTTACTGTTCCGAGTGCACTATCCTCTTGGCCGAACCGGAAGTCGACGTAATAAGTCGGGTCATAGACATCAAGCGTGATTGGTGCAGACGCATCACTTGGATCTTTGAGCGGCAACGTGAAATGCAGCTCAAGGAGCTTCACGTCTTCAGGCATTGTGCCGCCGTTCATCTGAATGTCTTCGGCAATCGCCTCAAAGTCTTCTGGCTTCATGACCCAGTAGTCTTCCAGTGAGACAGTTTTGACCTCAAGCCAGTAGTCGGTCGGCGTTGCGAAATCCAATTCGATGCGCGTGTTGTCGCCAAACGTGAAATAGCCGAAATCAGCCATACTCTCGACATTGACGTCAGCCAGTTCGGCAAGTTCTTCCCGAGAATAGATGCCGTCCTGATTGGCATCGAAGCCCTGAATGGCAAAGGCTGAAAACGCGTCATCGAAGCGGAAGATATGCCGGACGGCGACAGCATCACCGTTCTCATCAAACACAAGGGAAGAGCGCGCCTCGACAAAAACGTGCGGGTGCGCCTGAGCGCCGGTCGCGCCAAACATCGCAAAACCAAATACCGCAAAGAGCAAGACTGCCCTAGCGTTCATCAAGTTCCACGCGCGAACGATTTGCTGACGCACTTGTTGCTCCTGCTCGAATCCCTGAACCTTAATATAGCGCAGTCGGGTTGTTGTCCCAGAAGGCGGCAACAAGATGACCCAAACTGTTCGCAACCGCAAAAACGAAATGAAAAATTTTTCACAATAGTTCTGAGAAGCAGGAAAGAACCTTCACCTACAAGCATTTAATTGAGTAAGAAAAGCAGCAAATTTCAGAATGTCTGAATAAAATATACTCAACAACAATCATTTTGAATTGAGCCAACCATGAACGCCATCCATACCACTGTCCATCACACCGCTGTCTTTGACCATCCGGAAATGGAAGACCACGAAAACATCGTGATCGTTCAAGATGCGAATACCGGTCTGAAAGCGATCATCGCCGTCCATGACACCCGGCTTGGCCCCGCTCTCGGTGGCTGCCGCATCTGGCCTTACGCCACGCCGTCCGAAGCTTTGAACGATGCGCTCCGGCTGTCCCGAGGCATGACTTACAAGAACTCACTCGCAGGCCTTGAACTTGGCGGCGGTAAGGCGGTCATCATCGCTGATCCGCGCAAGGATAAGTCAGAGGCTTTGATGGAAGCCTTTGGACGGCATGTGGAGCGGTTGTCCGGCACTTACATCACGGCTGAAGACGTCGGCGTCTCACCAGAAGATATGGAGGCGGTTGCGCGCCACACGGACCACGTGCGCGGCACCCAGGCAACAGGACTGGGAGACCCCTCACCCTACACCGCCCTGGGTGTCTTTGAGGGCATTAAAGCTTCCGTTGCGCATGTCTTCGGCGATCCGTCCTTGTCCGGCCGGACAGTTTCGGTTCAAGGTCTTGGACATGTCGGCTTCGATGTCGCCCGTCAACTTCATGAAGCCGGCGCCAACCTTATCGTTTCCGATATTCACAAGCCGGCCGTTGAGAAGGCTGTCGAAGCCTTTGGTGCAAAGAATGTTGATCCGGCGGACGCGCACAAGGTGGAGGCAGATGTGTTTGCCCCGTGCGCTCTAGGCGCAGGCCTCAACGCCCGCACCATTCCAGAAATCAAGGCGCGGATTGTGGCGGGCGCTGCGAATAACCAGCTACAGACACCGGCTGATGGCATGGCTCTCAAAAACCGCGGCATTCTCTATGCACCGGACTATGCGATCAACGCAGGCGGCGTAATCTCGATCGCTCTGGCGAAGCCGGGCGGCAACGACTTGGAAGTCCGTGAAAAAACAATCGCAATCGGCAATACGCTGACCCGGATCTACGACCGGGCAGTCCGCGAGAATGCGGCACCGGAACAGATTGCTGACAGAATGGCCGAAGAACGCCTCTCAGCCGCACGTCCGATCTAAGTCTCCTAAGACTAATCTTGGAATGGCGGGTTTAGTCCCGCCGTTTCTTAGACAAACTGCTGTCTTTAAGAGTATTTGCTCTCGTTCGCGCTCTTGAACATTTGACGCACCAGACGTTTGGCATCTTCTACAGCCTGCTCGCCCAGCTCCGCGTAAGAAGCGGTTACACCCTCGTGGAGAAGATAGAGCGTCGAAGCGAACTGCATCTGACCACTGAGATTTCCAAAAAACGTCAGCAGCTCCGATTTATGCCGGTTCACGGTTTCGGCGATGTCCGTGCTGTCAGGGTTGGCCGCAAGAGCTTGCCGGAAAAAGCACTCTTTGCCTTCCGTCATTCGCATCCAGCCACCCAGTTTGTCGAACAACTGCTCGGCAGCACTCAAACCAGGCTCTTCAACACCATCTGTGACGTACCGCATGTACCGTTGATGCCGGAACTCCAGAGCGCCCAAGATCATCGCCTCACGAGAAGGAAAATACCGGTAGAGGGTCCGCATGCTGACACCGACACCGGCGCGCAAGACGGGAACGCTTGGTTCCGCGAAACCACGGCTCCAGAAAACCTGTTCCAGGCCCGCGGCAATATCGTCCTTGGAGTCACTCATGTTCAGATTGTGAGCCTGTATTTTTTTTAATCAAGAAAAAATTACGCTTATTTTCGCGTGCAGGGTCTTATTTACCCTAAGTCACGCAAATTCCTCGCGCTAAGCCTCCGTGCGCACTTCCGCCCTTGATCGAGCCGCATACCAGCTGACAAGAAAATCAACCAACGCCCGGACCTTTACTGTCAGATGGCGCCGATGCGGGTAAACGGCATATATTCCGCGCATTGGCTCTTCATGTTCCGCCAGCACAATCTTGAGACGGCCTTCATTAATGTACTCTGAGACGAAAAACAGTGGCATCCGGATGAAGCCAAGCCCTTGAAGGGCGGCCTCACAGACCGCCTCAGCGCTGTTGACCTCAACCGGCCCTTTTACAGTGACCATCTGGCGTTCGCCTTGGCTGCCAAACGCCCAGTTTTGCTTGTACCGGTAATTGGTATCGATGATGCAGGGGCGATCGGCAAGATCAGCCGGTGTATTTGGAACACCGACTTTATCCAGCAGGTCCGGACTGGCACAAATCACTGTCCGAAAGGGCGCTATTTTTCTCGCAATCAGACTGGAGTCTTCGAGCTGCGTCACCCGCACCGCGATGTCGAATCCCTCCTCCACAAGGTCCACGAACCGGTCTTCAAGCCTGAGATCAAGAACGACATCAGGATGCTGCGCGAGAAACTCCATCATGGCTGCATTCAAGAGCTTGTCACCCATAGACCGCGGCGCCGACACACGCAGCCGCCCGCGGATCTCCTGATGGGATGACTGAACCGATGCCTGGAGGTCATCAATGCGCTGGAGGATTTCAGAGGCTTCCTTATAATAAGACTCTCCGACTTCGGTCATGGAAACTTGCCGGGTTGTCCGGTTCAGCAACCGGACCCCCAGTTCATCTTCCAACTCGCTAACGTATTTGGAGACGAGCGCCTTGGACCGCCCCATGTCTCTGGCAGCGGCGGAAAACCCCTTGGAATCCACGACCTGAATAAAACAACGCATCCGCGTCAGCGCGTCCATAGGGCAAAGCCTCCACCGAATCTGAAGTGTTCACATCACCACAGTTCAAGCGGGGGCGCGACGGCGCGTCAAGCGGACAAGTCACGACAAGCACCAAATGAGAATGAAACCACCCGCAGCGCCAATCCCAGCGCTCGCCAGACCGACCGGGGTGACCGGAATAGCTGGCGCATAATCCTCTGCGGTCGCTTGCGCCAATTCGCGGTCCGGGCTCTGAACGAGAATGAAGATCCGCTCAAACGAACTGGCTGCTTCAAAACCGGATCTTTGATCTTTCAGATGAACAAGACGCTGGCTCGCCCGCTCAATACTTGCGCCCCGCGCCTGAATGAACGGATCTGCTGATGCCTTTTGCCGGTCAATCGCCTCTGGAACAGTGAGACCATAATCCGTAGCATCTCGCCGGAAGTCCGCCATCACCTGCTCCAATGCATCAATCGCACCACCAAGGCGTTGCCGGTATTGTTGCGCGAACTCCGGAAGCTGTGATGTCAGTGTTCCGCTGGCTAGCATCGTCAAAACTGTGAAGATCCGCAGCATCCGCGCCACTCCATGTAATAATGCAAGCCTAATTCACAGCCAAGACAATCAGATCACAAAGATCTACCCCTCCTGAAGAGAGATAATGCCTGCTTCGTTCTTTTCGCTACCAAAGGCGAGCCGAAGCCCGGCGTTATCCCAGCCAAGGCTGGTTATTGGATGGCCTCCAGGACGCCGCAACAAGACTTCCGCGTTATCTTCAAACCGGCTCATCATGACCATGCCGTCCTGATAGCCCAGCGCGACGACCTCTTCCTTTGGATGGCAGGCAACCGCCGTAACCAAGACGTCACTCCGTGTCCCAAGCTGCAATGGGGTTTGGCCCATCGGACCGGTCTTTCCAAAAAACGGCCAAACGATCGCGGCATTGGCCCCGGAGGTTGCAAGATACTTGCCTTTGACCGACCAGCTGAAGGACTTAACTTTTGCCGGATACCCGGTCATGCGCATGTCTTGATTGTCAGACAGGCGCCAGCCATGCAGCGCGTTTTCCTGCATTGCCGTCACGAGGTATTTGCCGTCCGGTGAAAAACTGGTTCCAAGATGCGCACCTTTCCAGGTCAGGTTGACCGGCTTGCCTTCGGTGCCGGCCCACCACAATGTGGCGCCGTCGTACCGGGAAACTGCCAACCGCAGCCCCTTGGGCGCAAACGCAATACCTCCAACGGCCCGATCGTGGGCAAACTCCTTTTCCCGTCCATCCGACAAGCGAACCCACGCTGTCCGGCCGCTTGCAAAGGCAACAGCGCCGTTGGGCCCGCAGGCAATCAGATCAATCCACTTGCGGGGACGTTCTGCCAGAAGCTCGCTCGATCCATCCGGCGACGAGGCGTAAATCGCACCATCATCGCCCGAAGTGATCAGGGACTTGCCATCAATGGATGGCTCCGCCGCCAAAAGGCCGTTCTTGTGCGGCGCCAGATGAGTTTCGCCTGCTTCAACGAAGTGTATGACGCCCTCACCCGTCGCGACATACGCAGCATCACCCAAAAAACCGGCTCGGACGACGAAGCCGTCCACGTCCATAGGAGCAACAATTGGCACCCTGCGCTCCTATTCCGCGGCACAAGCCTTGAAGTTTGCTTTCAGGACATCCCAGTTCAAATCCCGGCCGATAAAGACCAGCCGGCTTTCGCGCGGTTCGTCGTTCTTCCAGTCCCTCTGATGATCTCCCTCGACGATCATGTGAACGCCCTGGATGACATAACGCTGCGGGTCATCCTTGAACGCGAGGATCCCCTTCATTCGGAGAATGTTCGGTCCCTGGATCTGGGTCACCTGATTGATCCACGGGAAGAACATCTCGGGGTCGAGATCACCCGCGGTCAGGGAGATGCTTTTGACGGAATGCGTCTCTTCGTGGCCATGATGATGGTGACCATGATCGTGGCTGTGGTCATGATGATGATGGTCGTGTTCATGATCGCAATCCGGGCTGCATTCGTGGGCGTGATGACCGTGTTCCAGGAAGTGGGGATCGAGCGACAGGATCCGATCAAGATCGAAGGCCCCGCGATCAAGCACCTTCGCGATATCGACACCACACCGTTCGCTATGATGAAGAACCGCATACGGATTGATCGACCGGATACGGGCTTCAACCGCGCTCAATTCGTCAGCAGACACCAAGTCGGTCTTGTTGATCAGGATAACGTCTGCAAAGGCAACCTGATCTTCAGCTTCCTGAGTGTCTTCCAAACGTTGCAGTACATGACGCGCATCCACGACCGCAACAACAGCGTCCAACTTCGCCGCGGCCCGCACATCGTCATCCATAAAGAATGTCTGCGCGACAGGCGCAGGATCGGCGACACCTGTGGTCTCCACGATTATGGCGTCAAAGGCGCCCTTGCGCTTCATCAGATTTTGTACGGTTCGGATCAGGTCGCCACGAACTGTGCAACAAATGCAGCCGTTGTTCATTTCGAAGATTTCTTCATCCGACTCGACCAATAGGTCGTTGTCGATACCGACCTCTCCGAATTCATTGACGATAACGGCGTACCGCTGACCGTGGTTTTCGGTCAGGATCCGATTGAGCAAGGTGGTTTTACCGGCCCCCAGATATCCTGTCAAAACGGTGACCGGAATCTGAGCCGGGGTCTCCTGGGTCGCAGACATTGCGTATCTTCCTGGAAAATTGAAAAAGGCGGGCTCATCTGAGCCCCGGTTAGCCGCCATATAATCATATCCTTGCCGAATTGGGAGAGCAGATCGCGATTTTTGCAGTTGTTGGAGGTCAGTGCGCGAACCGCCAGACCCCGAACTGCTTTCAGCACAAGCGGCCTTTCAGGCCTCTCGCAGCGTGCTATCAGTTGAGTCCAGTTAGATTTACAAAGCGGAACGATGACGTCATGAAAACGATTTCTGGGTTTGATCGGATCGGTGAGGAAAATGCATTTGCCGTTCTTGCGCGCGCCACGCAGCTGGCAGGAGAAGGGCATGACATCATCAATCTCGGAATTGGCCAGCCGGATTTCCAAACGCCGGACCATATCGTCGAAGCTGCCATCAAGGCCCTTCAGGATGGCCACCATGGCTACACACCGGCAACCGGCATTGCCCCGTTGCGCGAAGCGGTATCAGCTGATCTTCATAAGCGTCACAATGTCGAAAGTAATCCGGACAATGTCGTCATTGTGCCAGGCGGCAAGGTCACCATGTTCATGGCGATACTGATGTTTGGCGAACCCGGCGTGGATATTCTGTACCCGGACCCCGGTTTTCCAATTTACCGGTCAATGATTGAGTTCACAGGCGCACGCCCGGTTCCGGTGCCCATTCGCGAAGAAAACAATTTCGGGTTTTCCGCTGAAGAAACGCTATCTCTAATGACGGAAAAAACCCGTCTTCTGATCCTCAATTCACCAGCAAACCCAACCGGCGGCGTGACGCCAAGAACGGAAATCGAAACACTGGTCAAAGGTCTGGCTGCCTTCCCCGAGGCAGCCGTTCTTTCTGACGAAATCTATTCTCAGATGACTTATGACGGCATGGAGCACGTGTCGTTGCTGTCGTTTCCGGAAATCCGCGACCGCCTGATTTTACTGGACGGATGGTCCAAAACCTATGCCATGACCGGATGGCGGCTCGGGTTTTCCTTGTGGCCGGATCAGCTGATCGACAAAGCACGCAAGCTTGCGGTCAACACTTGGTCCTGCGTCAACGCCCCTGCCCAATATGCTGCACTTGCCGCGCTGACCGGTCCGCAAGACGCCGTTCATGCGATGGTTCGGGAGTTCGATCAGCGCCGGAAGATCGTCGTCGAGGGTCTGAATGCAATAGAAGGGATTTCGTGCAAAACACCGCTCGGTGCGTTCTATGCCTATCCAAACATCAAGCAGACTGGTTGGCCGGCTAAAAAGCTGGCGTCTGCACTCCTTGAAGAAGCCTTCGTTGCCGTAATCGGAGGCCCGGACTTCGGTGTACTCGGAGAAGGTTACATCCGCCTCAGCTATGCAAACTCATCCGAAACCATCCAGAGAGCGCTTAACAGGATAGAAATTTTCCTATCCGGTCAAAAATCATAAGTCTTTATCCACACCCATCTTAAGATACTTCTGAATAAGACATAATTTACCTTAAGAAAATTCGAATTACGCTACGTATTGTTTTATTAAACCTTTAGGCCGTTCAATGCCGCTCAAGCTGAAAAAAGCGCGATGGTGGGAAACGAGAGATGGCGACAAATATTGCCTTGGATCTGGAGCAATCCTTTGGAGAGCTCAATGAGTGTGTTCTGGTCACGCAACCCGACCGCACGATCATCTTCGTCAACAAGGCGATGGAAGACTTGCTCAAGGTGGATCGTCAGGACCTAATTGGCACGACGACCGAGCGCTTTTTCGCAGACAAAAAGCATTTCGAAAATCTTGGCGAGATCTACGACACGCCGACTGACCAGCGGCATCGCAAGTCCTATGCCTTCGATATCAAAACGGGGGACGGAAGTATTGTCCCCCTCGAGGTCGTGAGCGCACCGCTCTTCGACGCTGATCACGAACTGACTGGCATCCTGTTCATCTCACGCGACCAATCTGAGCGGATCGCGTTGGAAAAACGGGTCAAAAACATCGCGGAAACGCTGGACGATGCTCTGGATGCAATTTCAGAAGGCTTTGCAATCTACGACACGGATGACAAGCTGGTTGTCTGCAACAACACATACCGCGAAATCTACGCGCCTTCAGCGCCCGCCATGCAGCCGGGCAACTCCTTTAAGGCCATCCTGAAATATGGTCTCGATAGAGATCAGTACGACACCAAAGGCCTGACGAAAGAGGAATGGCTCCAGGAACGCCTGAGTCATCATAAAGCCGCCGACGGCAAGGTGATTGAACAATCTCTGGCGGATGGCCGGTGGCTTCGGATTTCAGAGACCAAAACCCGGAGCGGCCGGAGAGCAGGTATCCGGGCAGATATCACGGAGATGAAAACGGCCAAAGCTGAGGCCGAATCCGCTTACCGGAATCTCTCTCTGATTGCCGATAACGTTTCCTGTTCCATTACTGAGGTTGATCTTGAAGGCCGGTGCGTCTTCATCAACAAGATCGGCTGCGAATGGTTCAATGGCACACAGGAAGAACTCCTGGGAACCCGTCTTCGCGAACGCCTTCCGTGGAAAGAGCGCGAGCAGGTTCGCCAAGTGTTTCAAAAAGCCTATGCCGGCGAGAAGTCTGCTGCAGACATCGCTTTCCACTTTCCGGACGGCATTTCCCGCGAATGCCAGTTTGAGGCAACACCAAGGTTTGACGAGGCGGGTGACGTCTCAGGCCTCGTGGTCATGATTGTCGACATCACGGACAAGAAAAAGACAGAGCGCACACTCGCAGAGCTTTATGCGATTACGTCAACCAACGAACTTACATACGAAGACAAGATTGCAGAAATCCTTCGCCTCGGATGTGAGCATCTCGACCTTCCATGCGGGATCATCAGCCACGTCATTGACGACCGCTATTCCATCAGCCATGCGCACAGCCCAGGATGTGTCATCGAACCAGGCACATCCTTCCCGCTCGAAGACACCTATTGCACCCTGACTTTGGATGCCGATGGGCCGATCGCAACGGCAGAGGCCTCAAAGTCTGAGTTCGCAAAACATCCGTGCTACCGGGTTTTCGGACTGGAAACCTACATCGGTGCTCCTCTCCTGGTGGACGGGGAAATCCACGGGACGATCAACTTCACGTCCGAAGAAGTGAGGAAACGTCCGTTTACAGAAGCTGATGTTCAAATCGTTAGGCAGTTTGCGGATTGGGTGGGTCATGAAATCGCCCGCGACCGTGCCCACAAGGCTCTGATGCAAGCCAAGATCAACCTCGAGCGGATCGCAAGTATCGACGACCTGACCGGCATCATGAACAGGCGGGCTTTCCTCGAAGCCGCCAACACGGAAGTCGCTCGCTACCGCCGGACACAACGCCCCTTCACGGCCGTCATGATCGACATCGATAACTTCAAGCGTATCAACGACCGATGCGGCCACGCTGTCGGCGATGAAGTGCTAAAGAAGTTCACCGGTATCATCGGTGGCGCTCTGCGCGCGGTTGACGTATTTGGACGCGTCGGCGGCGAAGAATTCTGCATGATCCTGCACAACACCACTATGGAAGATGCCATGCTGGTGTCACAGCGGCTTCGCGAAAAAATCGTCGAAGAGTGCCAGTTCGACAATGTCGACCAGACGATTACCTGCAGCATGGGGCTTGCATCCATCGCGCGTGAAGATGTCGAGTTTTCCACGCTCATGCAGCGCGCCGATACGGCCCTTTACACCGCAAAAGAAACTGGCAGGAACCGCTGCGTCGAGTTCACGCCCGCGCTGGAGCCAGACGCTGCAGTTTAGGAACGACATCCGACTTTGCGACAGGGTGTCGCAGGTTAGCCGGAGCACGCCGTACATTTGACAGTCGAACATCACGGTGAGACCCTACCGTGGTGTTTGGCGCATGAGTACGTGAGCATAAACCAAGCCCATCACAGAAAAATTTGGAACACGACCGCGCCATTACGGTTTACCTCGACGACAACGTCTTGGTGAACGCAACCATGGGAGGTTCGCTTGTTCAAAAAAATACTCGTTCCAATTGACCTCAGACACCCTGATGCACTTGAGAAGGCGATCTCGGCTACGGCAGCAATCGCCAAGTCTGAAAACATTCCGGTTGTCTTCGCCGCAGTATCAACGGCAGCCCCGTCTGCGCTCGCACACAATCCGGATGAACTCAAATCCAAGATGGCGGAATTTGCCGAAGCACAAGGCAGGCAGCATGGGATTGATGCGACCGGACAGGCGTTTTTTTCGCATGACCCGTCGATTGATCTGGAAAACGCTCTCTTAAAGGCGATCGACGAAACCGGCGCGGATCTGGTGGTTATGGCAACGCACGTGCCGCACCTGTCCGATCGTTTCTGGCCGTCCAACGGCGGCCGAATTGCGTCCCACGCGGGCGTTTCGGTCTTCCTTGTCCGCTAGACCCGCCTCTCACGTTAAAAGGAACGCTCCATGAGCGACGATACAAGCAATCAGGGCATCCCGGATCCCGACGGCGCTGCCAACATGATCGATACCGACTATGAGATCGGCCAAGACAATATCGAAACACAGGTTGGACCATTTAATTTGGACATCCATAATCCTGTTTTCCTGGTGTCCGGCCTGACAATCGTCGCGTTTGTCTTTCTGACGCTCGCTTTCCAGACGGAAGTTGGACCGGTCTTTGACGCCCTGCGAAATTGGCTGACGTCCAACCTGGACTGGTTCTTCATCCTGTCTGGAAATGTTTTCGTATTGGTCTGCCTGCTCTTGATTGTGACCCCCTTGGGCAGTGTCCGCATTGGGGGCAAAGACGCAGAACCCGACTATACCTACTTCGGCTGGTTCGCGATGTTGTTCGCAGCAGGCATGGGCATCGGTCTGATGTTCTTCGGCGTGCTCGAACCTGTCTATCACATGGCGTTTTCATCGCCGCTCGGTGTACCGTCACCCTTTGATGCAGATGGCAACCTTATCGAGGAGAATGTTGCCGCGGCCAAGGCCATGGGCATGGCCGCCACCATCTCCCATTGGGGCCTGCATCCCTGGGCGATCTACGCAGTGGTTGCGCTTTCGTTGGCCTTGTTCTCATACAATAAGGGCCTGCCGTTGACGATGCGCTCCGTCTTCTACCCAATTTTTGGAGAGAAGACTTGGGGCTGGCCGGGACACGTCATCGATATTCTCGCGGTTTTCGCAACACTCTTTGGCCTTGCAACATCCCTCGGTTTTGGCGCTCAGCAAGCCAATGCCGGACTGGAGTTTGTCTTCGGCATTCCGGTCAGCGATACGGCACAGGTCATTCTCATCATCGGCATCACGGTTGTCGCTCTTGTGTCGGTGATGCGCGGCCTCGACGGCGGCGTGAAGGTGCTGTCAGAGATCAATATGATGATTGCGGCTTTGCTGCTGCTGTTCGTCATCATTGCCGGCCCAACCATGACGCTGGTTAGCGATTTCTTTGCGAACCTTGGCGCTTATGCCCGCGAAGTTGTGCCGCTTTCCATGCCATTCGGCCGGGAAGATGACGGTTTCCGGCAGGGCTGGACTGCGTTTTATTGGGCGTGGTGGATTTCCTGGTCGCCGTTTGTCGGCATGTTTATCGCCCGGGTCAGCCGCGGCCGCACAGTGCGCGAGTTCGTAATCTGCGTTCTGATTGTTCCGTCAATCGTTTCGGTTCTCTGGATGACCGCCTTCGGCGGCACCGCGATCGAGCAAGTACTGACGGATTCGGGAAGTCAGGTTCGAGAATACGTGATCGCGTCTTACAGCCCCGAGCTTTCCTTGTTCGGAATGCTTGCGGATCTGCCGTTCGCATCCATCACGTCGTTCATTGCCATCATCCTGGTAATTGTCTTCTTCGTGACCTCGTCGGACTCCGGTTCCCTGGTCATTGATACGATCACTGCCGGTGGCAAAGTGGATGCGCCTGTTTCTCAACGGGTCTTCTGGTGCACGTTTGAAGGCTTGGTAGCGATTGCGCTCTTGCTGGGCGGCGGCCTCGGGGCCTTGCAGGCCATGGCGGTCTCTACGGGCTTTCCCTTTACAATCGTCTTGTTGCTCGCGTGTTATGCGATCTTCAAGGGATTGAAAGATGAACCGCGCTAGGTGAAACGTCATCTGGACAAAGAAATGGGCGGCCACGCCGTCCATTTTTGTTGAAGTGTTTAGTCAGGGAGCTGCGGCGCCAACCGCACTCCCGGCGGCGGCGAGCTTTCGCGAACCCGCAGCTGAGGTTCGATAACGATCGGTGTGTTCGGAACACGATCACCCGCGATTTGCCGGAGCAGTGTCAATGCTGCCAGCCGCCCGATCTTGTCCGGTTGTGCACCAACGGTCGTTAGAGCCGGTGTGCGGGCATCTGCACCATCAATATCGTCATACCCGGTGATGGCCATTTCTGGCCCAGGTTCGACGCCCGCCCGCCGCAAGGTGGTCATCATGCCAAAGGCGACCAAATCATTGAAACAAACTGCCGCTGTCGGCCGTTCAGCGGCTCCCAGGATCGCCGGTGCGGCCGAGCGCCCGTCTGCTTGGGTCATCAGCTCCGGCATATCAACTTGTGCATCCGGATCTAATCCAGCGTCGAGCATGGCCTGCCGCCACCCTGTATGCCGGTATCTGCCGGTGGAACTGTCCCGGCGGCCACCCAACATGGCGATCTGACTGTGCCCCTGATCAATGAGGTGCTTTGTGATCTGATACATGCCGGTTTCATCGTCGCCGCGCACACACGGCGCCCAGACCCCCGGCACCTCTCGCGCCACCAAAGTCACAGGGATGCCCTGATCAACGAGGCGATTTATCTCCTCAGCTGAAGTTCCAACTGAGGGACACAGGATCAGACCGTCGGCACGGTGCTGAAGGAGGGTATTCACGAACGCCTTTTGCCGCTTTACGTCATCCCTGTGATTGCAGATAAAGATCATCTGCCCCTGCTCCTCCAGAACATCCTCAAGAGCTGAGAACACTTCGGCAAAGAACGGGTTCAAGATGTCATGGACCGCCACCCCGACAATTTGACTTCTCGAGGTGCGCAGAGAAGCGGCTGACCGGTTGTAGATATAGCCGATCTCTTCAGCTGTCTGCTTGACCTTTGCCCGGGTTTCTTCAGCGACCAGCGGACTGTCCCGCAAGGCCAAAGAGACTGTCGCTGTCGAGATCCCAAGTTGGTCGGCAATATGACCCAGAGTCAGGCGTTTTCCGGGTTTTTGCGCCCCTTCTGGTGTGCGGGACTTGTTATTTTCACTGTCGGGCATGCCGTGCACTCAAAGTTCGGTTGCAGCGGGCGGCAGTTTGGAACACTGCGCCAGCTGGAACGATACCGCGTAACAATCCTCTGATCAGTTACTTTGGGGAGCGGAAGCGTCGAATTCTTCTCGCAAATTTACGACGACGCGGCGGTTTTGCGACTGACAGGTCACCGCATCGCAATCGGTTACAGGACGCTCCACGCCATAACCCTTGGTCCACATGCGTTTGGCATCGACACCCCGTGCAACAAGCGCGTTGTAAACCGCTGTTGCCCTTTGTGTCGACAGTGTTTCTTGGGCCGCTTCACTGCCCGGATCATCGGCATGGCCCTGTACTTTCACCAACCAGGATTTGTTCTGCTTTAACCATTTTGCCTGGTTATCGAGGGTCATTTTCGCTTCATCAGAGATCGTCGCCGATCCTCTGTCGAAATAGATCCTTCTGCCCACATTGATGATGAACTCTTCTTCAGATCCCGGACGGATTTCGGCAAAACCGGCCGCCGGAGCATTCGTTACGTTCGGTGAAGCAAGGTTTGACGCCGTATTGCAGCTGGCAAGCCCCAGGCCAAAAACGACAGCCAAACAGATGCCGCCTGTCGTACGGCCAAATCGAATAGACAAAAACGCCCCCAATTGTTTTTCATTTATGACCGGGTTCAACCGGCATTTGCCCCAAGGTGCTCCAGCACCAGCACACCTGTGCCCTTCGGACAGCGCTGGTAGAGATCGATCACATCTTCCGGGAACATCCGGATACAGCCACTCGACACATCATGACCGATACTCCAAGGCTCCAGGGTGCTGTGCAAACGGTATCCAAGGTCAACGCCATCGCGGTAGAGATAAAGCGCCCGCGGCCCAAGCGGGTTGTTCGCCGCCCCGCCTTCCACTTTGCGCGGCAATTCAGGCTGGCGTTTCAGCATTTCGGGGGGCGGCACCCAGCGCGGCCATAAGGCCTTCCGATCAATGCGGGCCCGCCCGTACCATTTGAAGCCTTCCCGGCCAACTCCGACCCCGTAACGGAGCGCAGTATTGTTTTCCCAGACCCAATAAAGGAAATGGTTGTTGGTATCGATCACCACCGTGCCAGGAGGCTCCGGACTGAAGTACTTGACCATCTGACGGTGCCAGACCGGATCAATCTTCTTGAAGTTGGTCCGGCGATACCGATACCCGTTGTCATCCTGGTATCCGGTAAAGTAGGCATTGGCTGCCGCACTTGCGCGCGCAGCTTTGGGCAATGCCATACTTCCGGCAACAACCGTTGCACCCTTCAGCAGCGTCCGGCGATCAAATTCCATCCCGATCCTCCCAGGCAATCCAGCCAATTGAGACCTGACATTTCAAATCTGGGATTATTAAGCCGTCAACTCCAGCGCAGGGTCAACAGGGGAGATACCGGAATTGCGGCTTACGCTGCCTTCACTTGCTCCCGGTAGAGGATGTAAAGCCCGGAAGCGACAACAATGGACGCTCCCAAGATCGTCGTCACGGTCGGCACATCGTCAAAAATCAGATAGCCAAGAACAATCATCCAAACGATCTGAACATAAATCAGGGGCGCAAGGACAGGGGCTGGGGCCATACGGTGTGCCAGAATGAAGAGAAAGTGACCTCCGCCGCCAAGTGCCCCGGTCGCAACCAGCAAGGTCCACTCCCAAAGCCCATTGGGCGCTTGCCACACAGAAATGCCCACAGGCGCCATAGCAACCGCAGCAACGACACCTGAAATGATCAACATTCCGGCAGAGCTGTCGGTCGCAGCCAATTTCCGGGTAAGGAGCGCATAAACGGCATAGAAGGTCATAGCTGCCAGTGAATAGACGACGGCCCAATGGAGCCCTCCAAGCCCCGGCCGTGTCACCACGAGTACACCAATGAACCCGACAACAATGGCAGCCCACCGCCGGATTCCTGCCCACTCCCCAAGAAACGGCCCGGCGAGAGCGGTAATGACAAACGGTGCTGCGAACATGATTGACATCGTTTCGGCAAGCTGCAGATAGCGAACCGCCAAGAAATTAAAGATCGTCGTGCCTAACAAACAGAAGGCACGCACGATTTGGAGCCCCCAGCGGTCTGTACGCAAATACTGCGGTGACTTCCAAACCTGAAACAGAACCAGGGCGAGAACCACATGGCTGACAAACCGCACCCAAACAATTTGAAGCGTTGGCAGACTTGCGGACAGGTACTTTGCGGTCGCATCCAGAACGGAGAAACACAGGCAAGCAAGAATAATCAGCCCGATCCCGGCAATTGGAGCCGTGGTATTGGCACCACTGCTGCCATCATTTTGTCCTTGACCTGACACTGCAGACATCGCCAGTTGACCTTTCAAGAATGCTGCAGTTGGTGTTGAAGAGAACCAAAAACGCAGATAACGACCCTGCCTCGGCCTAGGGGAACAGGTGCAGGGCCACAAGGATACAAGATGCCAGTTGCAGGAATTGAAACATGGCTGGGCTGCCTCACCGTGACAGAAACCGATGGCGCCATCACCGACCTACAATGGAATGGTGAGCCAAGCCAAGCGGAAACGCCGCTTCTGCGAGAAACTATCCGCCAATTGTCAGCCTATTTGGAGGGAGACTTGAAAAACTTCGATTTGCCTCTGAGCCCCAAAGGCGGTGATCTGCACCAGGCCGTATTCAAAGCCATGCTGGAGATCCCGTACGGCGAGACACGAACTTATGGGGACCTGGCACGGGACTTGGACACTTGTGGACAACCCATCGGCCAAGCCTGCGGAGCCAATCCGATCCCGGTCATAATCCCATGTCACAGGATTTTGTCTGCCAACGGGCTCGGCGGTTATTCCGGTTCTGGCGGCACTGAGACAAAAATTGCGCTCCTCAAACTCGAGGGCGGCTTTCCGTTTTTAGTTTAGCCCGGATTCTGAGGCTTACGCGTCAAAGGAAGAGCGTCGCGGACATGACCAGAAGTGCAAGGACAAGCCAAAATGCCAAGGCTTTGCTCTGAGGATTATACCGGGAAGTATCTGAGCGCCGCCCAACATTCATATTGAATGGATTCCGCGGTCCGCTGCGCCCAAGAGAAGCCGTCGAGAACTTTTTGAACCGTTTGCGCAATTCCTCAGCCCGTTTAGCCCCTCGCTCATTGTCGATTGTATGGCCGGACATAACCGCCCTCTCTTTCTCCTTGAAATTTAGATCGTTCGCTTTTGACGTGGGTCGGCTACAAGAAAATTCAAATGAGCGTTTTGTAATCTTTGGCACCACGAATTCTGTCTTGCTGGGGTCATACAGGCGCACTAGGAAACCGAAACACCAATGCGCGTGACCGGATCCCACATGTCAGTCAGTCCCGACACCAATAACAAAAATGAAAATCTCAATGACAACTTGCCGTCACTTATGGAGGTGACGAAAGTCGCGTCGAAAGTTGGGCTTTTGTCTTTTGGTGGCCCTGCGGCGCAAATCTCGGTGATGCACCAGGAGTTTGTCGAAACCCGTAAATGGCTGTCCGAAGAGCGTTTTCTTCATGCCTTGAATTACTGCATGCTTCTGCCCGGTCCGGAAGCCCAGCAACTGGCAACCTATTGTGGCTGGTTGACTGGCAAGACTTTGGGTGGGCTGATCGCCGGTTTGCTATTTATCTTACCCGGCGCTCTCACCATGGCTGTCGTGAGCTATATCTATGCGGCATATGGCGAAACCCAGATTATCAACGCGCTGTTCTACGGCATCAAAGCCGGAGTGCTGGCAATCGTGCTGCAAGCGTTGTTCCGGATTGGCGCAAAGGCACTAAAGACCCGATTAAGCTGGCTACTATGCGGTCTTTCGTTTTGCGCCCTGTTTTTCTTCGCAGTTCCCTTTCCGTTGGTCATCATCACAGCCGGAGCTATCGGGCTTTTCTTTGGCAAGCGGGAAGAAGAAAAAGAGCGACCGGCAGACACGTCGCAGTCTCATCCATCTGCCATCAACACGCTCAAGACGCTCGCAATCGGAGGGTTTGTTTGGCTGACGCCGCCGTTCCTGGCTGCTCTATTGCTGACACCCCAGTCCGTCCTCGTTGACGTTGCAGGGTTCTTTGCAACTCTTGCTGTGGTCAGTTTTGGGGGAGCTTATGCCCTCCTCAGCTACATGGCCCAGGTCGCTGTTGACACAAAAGGCTGGTTAACTGCAGGCCAAATGCTGGATGGCCTCGGCCTTGCCGAAACAACTCCGGGCCCACTCATTCTGGTGACGCAATTCGTCGGGTTTCTGGGAGGCTGGCAGAACCCAGGACCGTTCACACCGGTAACCATGGCGTTGCTCGCTGCAGCAATGACCACCTGGGTAACGTTTGTGCCAAGTTTCTTGTTCGTTTTGGCTGGTGCCCCTTGGATGGAACGGCTCTATGGGAATGCGTATTTGGCAAGCGCTCTGTCAGCGATCACTGCTGCCGTTGCGGGCACAATCTTGAACCTTGCCGTATGGTTCGCAATCAATGTTTTGTTTACTGAAACAAAGACCGCGTCGATCGGTCCCGTGACAGTCATATCGCCGACCCCTGGCAGCTTAGACACGATCCTTTTTGCGATCGCCGTTGCCGCCGCCATACTTGTTTTTTGGGCAAAGCGCGGAATGTTCACAGTGATCGGAACAACGGCTGCCCTCGGCCTGGCCGCAAAAATGCTGACCAGCTAAAACACACCTGGTTTAAGATTGTGGCGCTGACCGCTCCCTATTAAGCGGCAGTCAATTCCTTATTGGTTTTGCTCGCTGTGTCCGCTTCGTCGGGTTCCAGATCCTCTTCGTGATCCGGGTCATCATCAACCGAGACAGACAGATTTTTTTCAACCTGCCGCAAAAGCTTACGCAGTTTCTTGCGATCCTTGTCTTCAATGCCCGCCATTGCCTCACGTTCCAAACGCTTCCAGGCTTTATCGACAGAGACGACTAGGTCCCGGCCAGTTTCTGTCAGATAGACACGTGCAAGGCGTCCATCTGAATCTGACACCTGACGGCGGACATATCCCTGACTGGAGAGCCGGGTAACCATTTTGGTGACCGTCGGCGGCTGAACCCCAAGGGCCAAAGCAAGCTGGCTCATCGTCCGGCCGTCGGCATCCGCCAAAACCTTCAAAACAAGCTCCTGCCCTGGATGCAAACCAATCCGCATCAGATGCGCACCTGACCGGGCGCGCTGTGCTTTGGCGGCCTGTAACAGCCGGAATGTAATGCTCTTTTTGTAGTTGAAAGGCATTAATGGATCCCCGAACGCAGATTCATTCAAATCGTTCATCTTGAACGGGGGGAAACCTAACCAAGTTATTTAACCGTCAAATGACAGTCTGAATTTCGACATCCCACAAGCGTGTTCTGCGCAAAAAACTTGCCGCAGCTCAGAAGCCTTGGAAGGGCAGTTTCACGTCAGCCCGCCTCAAGCGTCTCTTCAGGTGAACGTGCGATATCAAGGCAGCGGCGGCATTAACTGTCATTGAAACCCATGGCGGATATCATCTCATTCCTGGAAGCACTTTTACCATTGAGCCTGACGATCTTTATCGCAGGTGGGTTGGGTGGCATCGCTGCATTTCTAACCACATCAAAGACCGCTTCGACGCCGGTTCGGTTCGGTATGGCCGGTTTTGCGATAGTCGGCATCATCGCCGCTTTCACTGTTCCCCTTTTCCTTTCACTTCTACAATCGAACATCCTGAATGAAGTTAGGAACGGCGAAAACAGTGAGTCCTATCTCATTTTTGGAGGCTTCTGCATATTGGCCGGTTTCTCGGCAAAGGCCTTTCTGTCGACATTGTCGGATCGCGTCATCAACGAGCTGACTAACAAGATGGCCGACAGCCAACAGCGCGCGGAAGTTCAAATTCAGGAGCTAAAGGACAATCTCGCCTATAAACTACAAAAGGAAGAAGCCGCAGTTGCTGATCAAAACAATCCTCTTTCGCCGAAACTCAGCCAAACAGGTCGGTCGCTGAGCGATCTTGAGAAAACGGTCTTAAGCGCATTGGGTGATTTGGCTGTCCGGACAATAGACGGCATTTCCCAGGATTGCGGGATCACAAACGACCAGACAGAAGACGCCATCGCGAAACTGATCGACCGCAAACTTGCCACCCACCATTTGCCTTTCGGAACCCGCCGGAGGCTTGTTTCGCTCACACAAGATGGTCTCGAATTGGCAGCCCGTCTTGCAACCGGTGCAATACTCTAGCATCACGCTGGTATCATGAATGAAGCCGAAAGCGTCTTCAGGCAAAAAGCGATCCTGCTGCTTGTTGCAAGTCATTCGCCCGCTCCAAGGCTGCTTGGTACGCCTCTATTGCGCTGGCGTCAGGTCGGTTGCGCGAGGAGCTGCGACTATCATCCTCTTTACCGGAATTGGCATCTCTTGATGATCCTGCCTCGTTGGCGCTAGCGACATTTTCAGATGGGTTATTCCTGCTCGCCGAGCTGTTCTCAGCACCTGGGACTTCTGACGTTTCATCAGTTTCATCGCCGCGCAACTCTTCCAGTTTTTGCTGACGCAGCTCAGCCTGGGCCTCAGACAATTGTGAACGTGCCTGTTGCGCAACTCTCAGGTCTTGGCCAGACGGTTCGGCCGGGGCCAGAGCAGCGCTGATTACCACGCGCATTTTCCGGATCGTTGCCTCAGGCGTGCGTTCTGTCGACGTATCGATCTGTACCTCACCACCTACGGCATAACGCTTGCCGTCAGGGCCTTGCTGGAACGTGTAAGTCGGAGCACTTGCATAAGCGCCGCCCACCCGGGCATGAGCCTGTTCATGTGCCCGGACTTCACGGTCTCTTTGCTTCAGTTCCTGAACCTGTTTTTCTTCACCCTCCGTCAGCCCGTCTCCATCTGCATCGTCGTCCGGCTCTGCCTGCTGTGCCGCATCCTGACCAGCAGACGCTAGGTTAGCAGGCGATTGCGCGCCGGCTGATTGCGCTGCATCAGCACTCACTGTATTGCCGGACTTCTGAGATTGCTCCTGGTCACTTTCTGCAGATAATTGGCGCCCATCACCTGACGGTTCTGCCTGGGATTTTCGGCGCGCCGGGGCGTCCGTTTCATCGGTTTCCTGTAAGGCAAGAATCGCTTGCGGCGTTAGAATGGGCGCCGCACCGGCCCGGACAGCAACAGCCCTTGGGCTTGCCTGACTGTCGCGCACAGCAGGCCCGTCCCGGTTCTGGGCTATCTCCTCAGAACCGGGAGCCGCATCACCAGCGACACCGCTGCTTCTCAATAGGTTCGCCGGCGTGTTGGATAAAAGTGCGCCGATCATCGGGCTATGTATCCCTGAAAATCATCGCCAATTTGTTAATTTACATTAAGAATTCGACATCAAAACTTCGCGAGGATCATTCGGCGCCCATTTTCGTCAGACAACCGAAAATCGGGTATCAAGAAGGCGAGACTTAGAATCAGGATACCAAGAATGCTGCCCAAACGTTTCTGGCATGAGATGACAACAGAGGATTTCAATAGTGCCGGTACCGAAGACTGGATCGCAGTCCTGCCTGTGGCAGCCGTCGAGCAGCACGGGCCACACTTGCCTCTGTCGACGGACACCACACTCGCCGAGGGCCAGATCCGACGGGTAATTGAGCTTCTTCCTAACCACCTCCCAGTGACATTCCTTCCTGTACAGACTGTCGGCAAATCAGACGAACATATCGATTATCCGGGAACCCTTACGTTCAGCTGGGACACCATCACCAATTGCTGGATCGAAATCGGTGAGTCCATCGCCCGTGCCGGAATACGGAAACTGGTTATCATCAATTCCCATGGCGGCAATGTTCCGGTGATCGATATCGTGAGTCGAGAATTGCGCGTTCGGCACGACATGTTTGTGCTGGGGACGAACTGGCTCCGCTTTGGACAGCCAGAAGGTCTTTTTCCGGACAGCGAATTTACCTACGGCATCCACGGTGGTGACATCGAAACGTCGCTCATGCTTGCTGTACGGCCAGAATTGGTGCGGATGGAACTTTCACAGGACTTCTCATCAGAACAACAGAGTTTTCTCAAAGAATTTAGGCATTTAAGAGGGCACGGGAAGGCCCAATTCGGCTGGAAAGCACAAGACCTCAACCCGCACGGCACTCAAGGCAACGCTTCTGCAGCGACCGTAGAAAAGGGGCAGCAATCACTGAACCACGCGGCTTACGCCTTTATCGAACTCTTAGAAGATGTGCAAAGCTATGATCTTCACCGGCTTAAGCACCGTTAATGAATGAACCACCTCCCAACGCATATTTCACAACGGAAAGTATACTGAGTAAGATTCGGAATGCTCTGCGCGATTGCTGCAAGTTGAATTTTTCCAACAACGACAAGCAGTTGACGGTGGTTAAATTCAGTTCCACAGTGTGAGGGGATTTGCGGATTGTAACATAGAGCCTCTATGAACCTTTCAATCAGGCAGCTTGCGACCTTTCGGGAAGTCATGCGGTGCGGATCAATATCTGAAGCCGCGCGAACGCTTGGGCGAACGCAACCGGCCATCAGTTCAACAATATCCGGCCTGGAAACCGAACTCGAACTCAAACTTTTTGTGAGAGAACAGGGTCGGCTCGTGCCCACACCCGAAGCTGAATTCTTCCTTGATGAAGCGGACGCTATACTGAAGCGCCTCGAAATTTCCAAACGTACTTTGCGCGGACTTGCCAATCGGGAACAAGGTCAGCTGCGTATTGCTTGTATTCCGGAAGTCGCGGAGGACTTTCTGCCTGATGTGATATCGCGTTTTTTGTCCGATAAGACAAAAGTAAATATCGCGCTGGCCAGCAAGTCTTCCGCAGAAATTGAAGACCTGATCGCAGCGCAACACTTTGACCTCGGCATTGCTGAAACTCCGAGGATCAGAAGCTCTTTTGATCAGGTTGATTTCGAGTTGGAGTGCATGTGTGCACTTTCCTCTTCAGATCCACTGGCATCTAAAGAAGTTATCACACCGGCCGATCTCGATGGGTACCCGCTTGCCCTGCTGCATCCAGAACACCGCAGTCACAAGCAAACCTTGGATCGGTTTCGTGATACTGGCGTCCAATTAAATCAACGATTTGAACTCCAAACATCCAAACCTGGTCTAAAGTTCGTGGAAGCTGGCCTTTGTGCGCTCATTTGCGATATGGTGACAGCATTCAAAACTCAAGAAATATACAAGCATGGTTTTGGCCCTCCACTGATAGTCTTCAGACCCTTTCGGCCTCGGATCCAGAACAATCTGTCCATACTTACTCCGACCCATCGGCCGATATCTATCGTGGCTAAGGAATTTTCCGATACGCTTGGCGAACGCATTTCCGAAATTCGGTCATCAATGATTAAATCTGTTTCTTGACGTGCATTTGTATTTCTGATCCGGCGCGGGTCATGCTGAATATGGTCGGCTGAAACCCTATCAGTTCCGGAGATATCGGCTTTAGCGCATTTACCCTTATGTTTTCGGGCGAAGGCTTTGTCTTTTTTGCGTTTCTGCGTTGGGTGCCACCCTGCTTGATGAGGCGGGCTGATGGTCTGACCAATATCCGCCGCTAAAGAGCGAGGTTTTGAGTTTTTTGGGGATTTGTTTGCGGGAGCAGGATTTGAATGTTTTCTGCCCCGTTGCGTCGGGCGTTGTCCTCCTTCCGGGGACCCGGTCAGGTCAAAATCAGCGAGCCCTTCCAACAAAAAAGCCGCCCAGAAGGCGGCTGTTTTTATTGGTTGCGGGAGCAGGATTTGAACCTGCGACCTTCAGGTTATGAGCCTGACGAGCTACCGGGCTGCTCCATCCCGCGTTATTTTTTTAATCCGTGGTTCTTTGCCTGACTGAGAGGCTTTGTGCAAGCCCGGTTCATTTTGTTTAGCGCGTCCTCAGGCCTTCGGCCTTGCGGGCGTCGCGGTAGGCTGCTCCACGGTGCCGGCACCGGTTGCTCTTGAGCTTTTTGGTGCTGGTGTTTGTTTCATCGTCTGCGTATTGGCAGTCAGATATGTGCTGATGTGTTGGCACACTTTTGGAAGAGATGCACTCAAGTAGGCGTTAGCCGATAGTGCACTGAAGTGTCCAAATTGCGCTTTGCAGGCCTGGCAGCGACCTACTCTCCCACACCTTAAGATGCAGTACCATTAGCGCTGGGGAGTTTCACGGCCGAGTTCGGGATGGGATCGGGTGGGGGCTCCCCGCTAGAGCCACCAGGCCGGCGAAGGGCAATTTGGATGTGAAGTTATATGTCGCTCACGGCTGAGCGGCTGCTTTGCAGCCTAGCCTGCGCGGGCGCGCTGCATCAGCAGCGGCGGCCGGTCGGCCTTGCCAAACCTGACGGTTTGGAACTCTTTTTCCATGAAGGACATACCTGGTCTTAATTGAGATTTTGAGGATTAGTTTTTCAAAGCCTTGCAGGAGACAAGAGTTCCGAGCGTAGCGACGGCAAGCGCAAGTGCGCGCCGGCCGGTCAGGCCGTGCCGTCTGCAGCCGTTGGCGCAGCCAACTGGCGTGAAGACAAAAAACTAATCTTTTACAAAGCCCCTATAGGGGCTTTTAAAAGATGAACATTGACTAATGAGAGGATCAAGCCGAACGAGCTATTAGTAAAGCTAAGCTTCATGCATTGCTGCACTTCCACACGCTTCCTATCGACGTGGTGGTCTTCCACGGCTCTTCAGGGAGAACTGGTTTTGAGGTGGGTTTCCCGCTTAGATGCTTTCAGCGGTTATCCCGTCCGTACATAGCTACCCTGCAATGCGGCTGGCGCCACAACAGGTCCACCAGAGGTACGTCCATCCCGGTCCTCTCGTACTAGGGACAGATCCTCTCAATTCTCCTACACCCACGGCAGATAGGGACCGAACTGTCTCGCGACGTTCTGAACCCAACTCACGTACCACTTTAATTGGCGAACAGCCAAACCCTTGGGACCTGCTCCAGCCCCAGGATGTGATGAGTCGACATCGAGGTGCCAAACAATGCCGTCGATATGGACTCTTGGGCATCATCAGCCTGTTATCCCCGGCGTACCTTTTATCCGTTGAGCGATGGCCCTTCCA
>ERZ1023313.48-NODE-48-length-69003-cov-4.940549_pt1 | contig 69003 bp, 63 predicted proteins | sample MGYA00521233_ERZ1023313 | MGnify/ENA primary metagenome ERZ1023313 (study PRJEB32759, sample SAMN07749866) | skin metagenome | biome: transportation; feature: city; material: polyester macromolecule | host: Homo sapiens | place: Hong Kong:TKO line | collected... | reverse complement strand
CTGAGGCTGACCGGCTCGAAAAAGGGAAAGCCTACGAAGCTGATCCGCTGTTTCTCTACCTCTGGGACCGGGGCTTTGCGACACCCTCTTATGACAAACGCGGTTTGACCCGATCGCTGGACCGCTGGGTTGCCGGGTTGATCGGGTATAACGGTGCCAGAGCCAACTACGCGATGCTCACCGGGATCCCTGAGCGCATGGCAAAACATGCCGCACGCTGCGCCGAGATCGCAGACCAGGAACAGGCGAAACTGGCAGAGCTCAGCCGCAACGCCATGACCGATGCCGCAGGCACGGATCTGGTCGGAAGCATCGAAACGCTGAGCGGCGAGATCGACGGCATCGACGGCGAACTGGATCAACTGGACCGGCGGATCGAGACACTCGCCGGTGCCTTGGCCGAGTTCGCCAGCGGCGAAGACAACGATTTCCAGAAGGCCGAAGAACACCTCGCGTCTTCGCTTCAGATGGACGCGCTCAATGATCTGTGGCGGGCGGCCATCGAAACGCCGTCTCCGGAAGACGAAAAAATTGTCCAACGCATTGAAGACTTCAAGGACCGCATTGAGCAGGTCGCCCGGGAGGTCCGCCAGGACCGGGAACTGCAGCGCGATATCGGCCGCCGCCGGGCCGAGCTCGCAGATGTCGTCAAACGGTTCCGCTCAAATGGGTATGGCAGCTGGGAAACGACGTTTTCCGATGATCGTTTGACAACTGTGCTCTTGGGCGAACTCGTAAAGGGCGCGATTTCCGGCGCGGAGTATTGGGATAGGGCACAAAGGTCCCACAAGCGCCGCCGTCCCAAAGGCCGCCGGGTGGCATTTCCAAAGGGCAAAGGCCTTCCCCGCTCCATGGGCGGTTTCGGCGGCATTCCAGGTCCCGGCGGGTTCGGCGGGCCGGGAGCCGGTATGCCGGGCGGCAATGACGGGTTTGGCGGCGGCGGCTTCAAGACCGGCGGCGGATTTGGCGGCGGTGGCTTCAAGACCGGAGATACGTTCTAGCGGATCAAAAATGTGACACTCGTGCAGAAACCGGCCCTTACGATACGGCAGCTTCCTTGCACTGGCGAAAAACCTGTTTTAGACCGAACTGATAGAGACATTCATACAAGCTCAGGCGATCTCATGCGGCATCTCATTCTTGCAGGCCTTTGTGCACTCACACTTGCAGCGTGCCAGTCCAGCAACACCGAACAAGCGTCCCTTGGGAACCAGCCGCAGCTGACCGTGCCGCAGGGCGCGCAAAGCGTTAAGGTCGCCGCCGATCCGATGACCGTTCGCTCAGCGCTCGTTTCCAGCGCCCAGGAACGCGGTACCATCGTGATCCAGGACCAGCCGAATATGGTCGTCATGGAGCGCCAGCTCACTGGCGAAAACCCGGCGCTGGACAGCCAGTTTGGCCCCTCAGACAACGGCAACCGGGTTATCCGCATCCGGCTTCGCTTTACTGGCACCCCATGTGAAACGCTCGTTGTTCAGGATCTTGCCGTGATCAACAACGTCCGCACGGCGCTGGAACAGAGCTTCGTTCTGCCGGGCAATCCGAACACCATGCAAAGCCTGCAAGGCCTGAAGAGCCGTGCCGAGCAGAGCAGTTCCTGCCCACCGGTCGCGTCTTAACCACATCAATTTGACGCCGTGTTTTCCCACGCCTATTCGCGCACCTTCAAAATATAAAAAGTATCTTCTTGTTAAATCGTGCTTCATACCCACCTATCGCCAGGAATTGATGGTTGCAACGACAGGCCAAGGAGCGGATGAAACATGGGCAGGCTGGATGGCAAGACAGTGGTTATCTCCGGTGCGGGCCGATCAACCGGCCGGGCACTCGCGGCAGCCTTGGCGGACCGTGGCGCAGATGTTCATCTGTCCGCACGGGACAAGGAACAGGCCGAAGACACGTGCCGCTTTATCAAAGATGTCACCGGCTCATCTGCCACTGCCTACAGCTGCGACATCGCAGATCTGGGCAGCATCCAGCAGTTTGTCTCGAATCTGAGGGCTAAGACGCCCAAGATCGACATTCTGATCAACAGTGCGGCCATGTGGCTGTCCGGATCCTTTGACGCGACGGGCGACGATCATTTGATCGCCGCCGTAAATTCTACGGTGACCGGAACGATCCTCCTGACCAAACACTGCCTGCCGCTTTTGGAAATGTCAGAAGACCCTGATATCCTGACCATTGTTTCAAAGTCGGGTCTGGCATTGGATGGTCAATCGGAGCCCAATGCTGCCTACCATGCCACCAAGACCGCCCAGACCGCCTTCATGAATCGGCTTCGCCAAACACATCCCCATATTCGAGTGATGTCCGTCTTTCCGCCCGATTTTGAGAGCGATCTGGAATATAAGAGCCCAGCCTGGTTCGAACGGCCCTCCCCAGGCACAGGCAAAACAATGACCGCCCGGCATGTCGTAGAAGCGATCCTGTTCGCACTGGAACAAGACCGCATCTGTACGGTGGAATCACTCGTCCTCAGCAATTCCGCGTCCTGTTAGACCAACCGAATACTCGATGCGTTTCGCGCCGGCTACCAAACTAAGGGTTCAGGCCGGCACGGCCTCTGGCGCGAACTGTTTCAGGAACTCCGGGCTCGGAGGGATCGGTTTGATCACATCGATCATGATGCCATTCGGGTCTTCAGTAATGAAATGCCGCTGACCAAAGGGTTCGTCCTTCAGCGCTAGCAGGATCGGCAATCCGGCGTCCTTGGCACCTTCATAGATCTGATCAACATCCTCCACCTCAAAGTTCAACAGCATGGCGCCCGTGCCCTGCCCCCGGCGAATTTCCGGGATGGTTTCATGGTCCTGATCGAGAATGGCGAGGTTAACGGCTTCGTCTTCGATAGATTGCAGATGCACATACCAGTCTGCCTCGAACACAGCCTTGAACCGGAAGTGATCTTGATAAAACCGGGCAGTCCTGGACACGTCCTTGGTCATAAGGACAGGGTAATACTGGGTGCATTTCATCACGCGTCTCCTGCAATCCAACACGGTCATCAACTCAACTGAGCTGATGGGGCTTTTCAGCCGCAACAAATAAACATACAGTATGTATGTGAATTTCAATTAACATACAGGCTGCATGTATGCAAGATGAAAAACCGCGCCGATCCCAGGCCGAGCGCCGTACGGAAACCCGGAAAGCTCTTCTGGACGCTGCCCGCGCACTTATTGTTGAAAAGGGATATGCGGAGACCGGGACCCCGGAGATCGTCAAACGCGCCAACGTGACGCGCGGCGCGCTCTATCATCATTTTGAGGACAAGCCGGACCTGATGCGCGCTCTGGTGCAGCAGGAAGCTAAGGCGGTCGCGGCCGAGATTGCCTCAGATACCAACACCAGCCAGTCTCCACTCGATGCCTTCATGGCCGGTGCCAGCGCCTACTTTTCCGCACTATCCGTGCCTGGACGGGCAAAGATCCTGCTGCTTGAAGGCCCAACGGTGCTCGGCCTGGAAGAAATGGCCGAGATCGACCGGACAACCGGTGGGGCAACCCTGCTTGAAGGACTGCAACACAGTGCGGCGCACGGGTACTTGCAGGACGTTCCCCTGGAGCCGCTCGCCGAGCTCCTGTCCGCCGCCTTCGACCGGGCGGCGCTGGAAATCGCAAATGGCGCAGACCGCTCAGCTTACGAAACAGCCACTAAGACACTTCTGGCAGGTGTCCTGGCAACCAAGTGAGCTGGTAATCATAACAAAACGGGACTAAGAGGACCCCACCTTCCCATTGCCGCCGGCCAGCCCTATCCGCTCCGTCCGCGCCAATTTCCAAAGATCGGGTCCCGTTTGGCCGAAGTTGCGTTTGATATCTTGCTGCTGCTGTTTGTGGCTGCGTTCATTGCCGGGTTTATCGATTCCATTGCAGGCGGCGGTGGATTGATCGCTATCCCTGCTCTCCTCATGGCCGGGCTCCCCCCGCTGGAAACGCTCGGAACAGCCAAGCTGCAGGCGTTGTTTGGCTCCGGTTCCGCCACCCTTGCCTATTCCCGCCGCGGGCTTGTTGATTACAAAGTCATCCTTCCCATGGCCGGATTGTCGGCCGCCGGCGCAATCTGCGGAGCGCTTGTCGCCACAATCCTGCCAACAGACGTGCTACAGACAGCCCTGCCCCTCGTCTTGATCCTGATTGCTATCTATTTCGCGCTGAAACCCAATGTCGGCGCGGTCGAACAGGTGCCGCGGATGACCAGTTTTGCCTTCGGCGCGACCCTTGTCCCGGCAATCGGCTTTTATGACGGCATCTTCGGCCCAGGCACCGGATCCTTTTTCATGCTCGCCTTTGTCGCCCTGATGGGCGCAGGTCTCTTGAAAGCCACAGCTCATACGAAGGTGCTGAACTTTGCGTCGAACCTTGCAGGGTTTCTCGTGTTCATGGTGAGCGGAGCCGTGTTCTGGAAGATCGGCCTTCTCATGGGACTGGGTCAGTTTCTCGGCGCACAGGCCGGCTCCAAGCTGGCCATGAAGAACGGCGCGAAGATCATCCGCCCGCTCCTGGTGTGTTCGTGCATCGCCATGGCCGTCAATCTGCTTCTGGATCCGGCAAACCCGGTCCGCATCATGCTGGCGTTGTAGGCTTCTTTGTCAAAGTTGTGGCCTCTTCCGAAGAGCGGCCAAATCCAAGCTCCCTAGCGAGCAGATTTCCGATGACCAGAATGACCACACCGATAAAGATCCCCGCCAATCGATCCAGAACCGGTTCAACGGTCGTCGGTGGGCCGCTCCCAGTTACCATCGTCATCAGGTATGCCAAAACCGCCTGGGTTCCGACATAGGCGTTGCTCTGACCTGAAAAATGCGTCCGGGAAAACACAAAAATCCCAACAATCAGAAACAATGACCAAACCAAAAGGTTTGCCGGCAGGAAGACAACGATCGCAAGCCCAGTCGAACCTCCGATGAGGCAACCAGACAAGCGGTCAAAAGCTTTCTTCGGCCCATATCCTATCTGAAGCGGGATCATCACCGTCGCCGTGACAGCGATTTGAATTGGGGACGGCAGGTTGAAATACCGATCCAGCAAAAGGATATTTACCATGATAATGCCGGCAAAGACTGCAGCCTCCATGGCATGGCGGCGCGTCTCGGCATCTGCTGGTATTGTATCTTGCTCCCCCGAAATCGGCCTTGGGTTAAGCAGCAACTCGACCAGCATGGCTGCCATAACGCCGGTGGAGATTTCCAGACACCGGTCAATCGCGAAGGCCCGCGTTTCGCCCGGATTTTGAAGAGATACAAACAACACCAGAGTACCGGTGACGCAGGCCAAGGTCCACGCATAGGAATATGGGCTCGTATAGCGTTTGTAGATCCCGAATACGATTGAGCCGATGATAAGGACCGATAGGGTCAAATACTGTCCCGCGAAAAACGTAGCCGCATAGAACGCAGCAGCGCATCCGATGACGGTGCCGATAACGCGAAGGGCCCCTTTGGAAACAACTGTTTTTCGATCAGCCCCGGAAACAATGAACGCGCTAATCGCCGCCCACCACGCATTGTCCAGGTTGAGAAACAACGCCAGAAGAACAGCGCACCAACAGGCCAGTGCAGTGCGCAGCCGAAGACCTTCATTCGCGGTCATTGCCCGTTCCTGCCGGATGATCCGGTTGGCGGCGGCGGGTCCGTATTCCAAATCAGAACCCTTGCATCCGCGCCCATGAACGCCTGCCTGTCATCCGGATGGACCGACAGGTTGATTTCGACCGGAAAGCGTTGCGACAAGCGGATCCAATCGGTTTCCGGATCCACATAAGGCAACGCCTGGGTTTCCAGCGTTGAGCGCGCAATTCCCTTCGAAATGCCGCGCACGGAGCCATTGAACAACACCCATGGTGCCGTGGAGACCATGTAATAGACAGGTTGGCCGGGTTTTATGAACTGAACATGCTGCTCGTGCACATTGGCGACGATCCGATACCCCGTTCGTGACACCAAAATCAGCACAACATCTCCGGCACCCAAGTATTGGCCCGTTTTTGTATTGAAGGGGACGACCTGTCCATCGAAAGGGGCCCTGACGACCGTTTGTTCCAGATTGTAGTCGGCAACAGCCGCTTCAGCCGTCGCCTGGCGCAGCTCAGCGGCCTTTTGCTTCAACTGGTCTTGAGCGCCGGTCCGCGCGGCAAGCGCGCGTTCATAATTCGCCTGGGCTTCCGCCAAATCCCGGGTCGCGTCATCAAGCCGCTGCTCGGTTACGACACCTCTCTCCTGCAAGGTCGAAAGCCGGCGCTGGGTAGCTTCCGCATCATCCAGGATGGCTTTTGTGGCCGTTACGTTTGTCTTGGCTTCAACAACACCATCCTTGGCCACCTGCAGCGCTTGTTCAGAAACAGCAACATTGGCCGCAGCCGATTCTGCCGCCAATTTGTAAGGGGTCTGGTCCAACGTAAAAAGCGGATCGCCTTTGCGAACTTCGGTATCGTTCGAAACATGCAGTTCGGCAAGCGTTCCAGCGACGGCCGGAGACATACTGGCGTAGTCCGACGTGATGTAAGCATCGGACGTGTAGGCAAAGAAATGGCGGCTGATTTCGTTGCCGATGAAGATCAGGAAGAGGACGGCAACGAAAACAACCAGGAACTTTTTTTCAAACATGCATCCTCAAAAGGCAGGCGCTGTGTCGCAACACTATGCAGCGTTGGCCGAGGTGCGACAACCAGCGCGCGCCATTCCAAAGGCTTTAGCAAACACACTGCGGAGGATCTTTGTCGGTATTGAACTGAGTGAGGCCGTGCCATTACCTCTTGCCAGGGTTATAGTCGCTCCGCATTGTTTCTATTTCCGGATAATCATGCCCACCATTTATCAGCTCAAGTCCCGCTTTCAGGATCTCCTCCGTCCACTCTGTAAAAGGCTCGCCTCAGCTGGTGTCACGGCAAATCAGGTGACGCTGTTGGCCCTCGCGCTATCGGTCGCGGAAGGTTTGGCGCTCTGGGTGTTTCCCGGCGCCTTTTGGCCGCTCATTCTGTTGCCTGTGATCCTGTTTGTCCGGATGGGGCTGAACGCCATTGACGGCATGCTCGCCCGCGAACACGACCAGAAATCGGATCTCGGTGCGATCCTGAATGAACTCGGCGATGTGCTGTCCGATGCCGCTCTTTACCTGCCCTTCGCCGCACTGCCGTTTTTTCCGGGCGAACTGGTTGTCGGATTGGTGGTCCTGGCGATCATCGGCGAGATGACCGGTGTCATCGCCGTCCAGATCGGGGCAAGCCGGCGGTATGACGGACCGTTCGGCAAAAGCGACCGGGCCGCCCTTTTCGGCCTCTGCGGTGTTCTGGTGGCCTTTGGGCTGACCTCGGAACTCTTCTTCACGATCCTAATGGGTCTTGGTGTTCTTCTATCGGCCGTCACAATCTGGAACCGCGGCAAGAACGCCCTGGGCGAACTGGAGACGCAATGACCGTGCACGCCATCCACTGGGCCCTGATCGGCATCTGGGGGCTGCTGATCGCAGCTAGCCTCATCGTTTACATCCTCTCCAAACGCTCGGAGAAGAACCTTTCAGAACTGGTTCAGCGCACCCAAAGCTGGTGGGTGATGGTGGCGATCTTCACAGTCGCCTTTCTCGTCTCCAACACGATTTCGATCATCGTCTTCGCCCTGATCAGTTTCCTGGCGCTGAAAGAGTATTTCTCGATGATCCCGACCCGGCGGGCAGACCGGCGCGTCTTGTTCTGGGCCTATCTGTCGATCCCGGTTCAGTATTTTTGGGTCTATGACAGCTACTATGGGATGTTTGCCGTTTTCATCCCGGTCTACATGTTCCTGTTCCTGCCCTTTGCCAGCTTGCTCTCCCAGCAGACCGAAGGGTTTCTAAAGTCCGTCGGCACGCTCAACTGGGGCCTGATGCTCTGCGTGTTTTCAATCTCCCACGCGGCCTTCCTCTTGATCCTGCCGCCGACCGACGGCAACTCGGCGGGCGGTGCAGGCTTGCTTTTGTTCCTGGTGTTCCTGACCCAGTTCAATGACGTTGCCCAGTACACCTGGGGCAAGATGTTCGGACGAAAGAAAATCATACCGGGCGTCAGCCCGAACAAAACCTGGGAAGGGTTCCTCGGCGGCGTCGGCACGACCTTTGTACTCACCATCGTGACGGCGCCTTTGGTCACGCCGTTCAGCCTTGCACATGCAGCAGCCGCCGGGCTCTTGATCCCCGTAGCCGGGTTTATCGGCGATGTCACCGTCTCCGCGCTCAAGCGCGATCTCGGCGTCAAGGATACCGGCAGCCTCATTCCCGGCCATGGCGGCATTCTCGACCGGATCGACAGCCTGACATTCACCGCCCCGCTGTTTTTCCACTTCACCCGCTATTTTTATTATTAGGCCGGGATGATGCTCCAGAAGGTCTTTTATATCTTCGTCAAGATTGCGGTGCTGTTTCTGCTCGGGCTGAATGTCAGGCGCAAAGACCTGCTGCCCTCTGAGGGACCGGCAATCATCGTTGCCAACCACAACAGCCATCTCGACACGATGGTGCTGATGGCCTTGATGCCGCTGTCAAAGCTGAAGAACATCAAGCCGGTTGCCGCCGCCGACTATTTCTTTTCCTCGCCCTGGAAGGCTTGGGTTTCCGAACACGTACTCGGGATCATCCCGGTCGAACGCAAAGGCGCGGACCGGACCTTTGATCCGCTGGAAGGCTGTTACCAGGCGCTGGACAAAGGCCAGGTGTTGATCCTGTTTCCGGAGGGCTCCAGAGGCGAACCGGAAGAAATGACCGGCCTGAAGAAAGGCATTTCCTATCTCGCCGAACATGCGGCCAGCGCCCCAGTCGTTCCAGTGTTCACTCACGGCCTCGGCAAGGCACTGCCAAAGGGGTCATTTCTCCTGGTGCCGTTTTTCTGCGATATTTTTGTCGGCAAACCAATCACTTGGGCGAGTGACCGGACTCAGTTCATGAACACCCTGCAAGACCGGTTTAACAAACTCTCGTCGGAAAAAACCTTTGCGCCTTGGGAGTAAAGCCGCAGCCTTCCATTGGGGGTTCGCCGAGGCAACGGTGTTCTTTATCGTTCCGGATGCGCTTTTGACCTCACTGGCTCTGAATTCGCTCAGAACCGCCGTGACCGCTGCACTTCTAGCCGCCCTTGGCGCGACCGTTGGTGGCTTGGCAGTTTGGTTCCTTGCCAGCAGTAATCCGGAAACGGCGAACAACATCCTCCTCGCCGTCCCGGGCATCTCGGAGTCAACCTTCCAGACAGTGCGCAAGTTGTTCTCGGAAGGCACCTACACCGGGCTGTTGCACGGTGCGTTCACCGGCGTTCCCTACAAGATCTTTGCCGCTGAAGCAGGCTTCAACGGGATCAATCCGGCTCTCTTTGCTGCCCTGACGCCTCTTGCCCGCCTGCCGAGGTTCCCGCTTCTCTCCCTGGCTGCCTGGGCCGCGGGCCAGTGGATCGGCGCACGGCTGAGCCAACGACAAAAGTTCGCCGTAACCCTCAGCCTCTGGCTTGTGTTTTACATTGTCTATTTCACACTTGTCGGCTGGTGAACACCGATCACTCTCCCCGCAAAGGATAGCGGTAGGGCTCTTCAAAGACATCAATCACCTTGGTGCCAGCCTTGATGACAGCGCCATGCTCGACATTTGCCGGAATGTTGTAGATCGCACCGGGGCCCATAGTCCGGGTTTCACCGCCGATGGTGAACTCGATCTCTCCTGACAGCACTGTCCCCCACTGCGCCAGATGAGAATGCGGCGGCAGGACCATGTCCTTCTTGAAATCAAAGAAAACCACCAATCCCCGGTCAGACTGGACTGCGTAGGAAGAGACAACGTCCTCAGGAAACGGCACATCCAAAGCGGGGAAAGACTTAATGAAATCCGGAAGGTCCACGGGCGACTCCTTTATCTGCACAGGGCATACCTAGCGCAGATCCCTCGGCCATGACTAGCCGTCCAACACATCCTTCACGGTTGTCGCGAGCTGTTTGAGGGTAAACGGCTTGGGCAAGAAGAAGAACTTCTCGTTGGCGGGCAGGTTTTCCTCAAACGCGTCTTCCGCATAACCGGACACGAAGATGATCTTCAGATCAGGCCGGGTCTTGCGCAGCTCGACCAGCAGCGACGGACCGTCCATTTCCGGCATGACCACGTCGGACACCACGAGATCGACATCGCCGCCCGTTTCTTCCATGACCTCGAGCGCTTCCATGCCCGTGCCAGCCTCGTGAACCGTGTAGCCACGCGAAGCAAGCGCGCGCGCAGCAAAGGCACGCACTGCCTCCTCGTCCTCCACCAGAAGGATTGAGGCAGACCCGGTCAGATCCGCAACCTTTTCCTTCTCAGGTTCCTTCGCTTCTTGCTTCGGCTCATCGACAACGGCCGGAATGTAGCGCGGCAAGAACAGGCGGAAGGTGGTGCCCTCATCAATTTCCGAGGTGCAGAAGATGAAGCCGCCGGTCTGTTTGACGATCCCGTATACGGTCGAGAGCCCGAGCCCCGTGCCTTTGCCGACTTCCTTGGTGGAAAAGAACGGATCGAAGATCTTCTCCATCACATCGGGTGGAATGCCGTGGCCTGTATCTTCCACCTCGACCAGCATGTATTCACCCGGCGGCATGCCGCGGGTGTTTTCAAACTGGGTCGATTCAGATTCAGAGACATTGCGCGTGGAAATCGTCAGGCGGCCGCCATCCGGCATCGCATCTCCGGCATTCACGGCCAAGTTGACAATCACCTGCTCCAGCTGATTGAGGTCAGCCATAACCGGCCACAGATCCCGCCCGTGAATAACCTTCAGGTCCACCTTTTCGCCAAGCAACCTGTCCAACAGGATCGACAGATCAGCCAAAACGTCATTCAGTTCAAGCTGCTGCGGGCGCAAGGTCTGGCGGCGCGAGAACGCCAAAAGCTGACGCACGAGTCCGGCGGCGCGATTGGCGTTCTGCTTGATGTTCATGATGTCCTGGAAGGACGGATCGGTTGGGCGATGGCTTGCCAGAAGCAGATCGGAAAAGCCGATGATCGCAGTCAGAACGTTATTGAAATCGTGTGCGACACCACCGGCCAGCTGGCCGATCGCCTGCATCTTCTGGCTTTGCGCAAACTGAGCCTCAAGGGCGCGTTGCTGCGTCGTTTCAAGCGCATAGACAATGGCGGCCTCACCATCACCCTCGCCTTCCTGAACCGCGGAGACGTAGAAAGTTGCCGAGCGCGGGTCATTGCCTTCGACAAGCGGAATATCGATCGGTGCGATTTCGCTGATCCCGTTCGCTGCTGCGCTCAAGGCCTTGCGGAGATCTTCCTGACCGTTATCAGCGACATAGGCTTCAAGTTTCGGCGCCTGATCATCCGTATCGACGGCACCAAACAACTTGAGGAACGGCGCGTTTGTGCGCAGCACGCGGCCTTCCTTGTCGAGGGAGGCGATGGCAATCGGCGTATTGTTGAAGAAGCGGGCGAAACGTACTTCCGCCGCGCGCAGCGCTTCTGAGGCTTCTTCACCCCGTGACCTGTTCAAAACTAGCGTCCGGCTGTCACCTTGTGTGCCGTTTTCGCCGAATGGAACCCGATGCAACAAGCGAACCGGAAGCCCAAGCCCATTGCGGGTGACAAAATCCAGATCGAAGGTCTCGCTCTTGACTTCACCGGCCTGCCCCTTCACGGAACGGATCAGCTCAGTGCCGTCACCCCGGACAATATCGGAGAGCCCGAGATCCCCAGCGTCAAACTGCGCCAGGTCATAGCCGAGCCAATCGGCGAGGGTCGCGTTGAGGTATACGATCCGTCCCTGGGCGTCTGACGACAGGAACCCTGCCGGGGCATGATCAAGGAAATTGATGACGCGCTGAAGTTCCTGGAAGGAATTCTCCTGCTCAGCGCGATCCCGGGTGATGTCGGACAACTGCCAGACCGCCATGACCTTCCCGGACGCGTTGCCAGACACTTGGAGCGGCCGCACAGAGACGCGATACCAGCGCGCTTTTCCCTCCGCCCGGCCAAGCGGGAACGGCATACGGATTTCTTCCTGCGCCTTGCGGCCATCGCGCATCGCCTGAGACAAACGGAAAATCGCGTCGGTCGCGTCTGGATCGGAGGAAAACACGCGTTCAACGACGCGAATATCGGCAGCCGTTTCCGCGCCAGTTAGCTCGGCATAAGCCTTGTTGGCGTAGACCAGACGGCCATCGATGTCGGTTATGAGCGCACCGTCTTCCAGCGTATCGACAAATGCAGAGGCAAGCGGATTGGCTTCACCAGGCCTTGCGGAAAGGCGCAGAAACCCAATCGCACCGGCAAAAAGGCAGAAAACGCCGACAACAGCGAGAATTCCGAGCAAAGCGAGAATGAACGGCTGTGCGACGGCCCGGTCCATGACCGCAAAGGCAGCCGCAGCCCCGGCAAGCACAAGCGCAAGCCCGATCAACAACCCTATGTTTCCGGATCGCTCCGGCCGATTGATCATCGGCCCGCCTGGCGCTCCGTCAAGGTCACTCATACAATCCGTCTCCTCGGCCCGATTCGCTTAGTTTAGGCCGAATTTCAGCATTCTGTTGTTGGCCGGTAATTTCAACAGAGCAAGCGCTCAGTCCTGTTGAAATTCACCCGTTAATCCGCATTCCCTGCGATATCGTTACTTTTTGCCTTAATCAATTGGCCCGCCACGCTGCCCTTTTGCGCATTCTGAAGACGAAACCGATGACCTCTGCAACGGCCTTGAAGTGTTCTTCCGGCACTTCCTGTTCGATCTCAACGCTGGCATAAAGCGCGCGGGCGAGCGGCGGATTCTCGATGACCGGAACCTCGTGTTCCTTGGCCACGTCCCGGATCCGCAAGGCCAATGCATCCGTTCCCTTGGCTACACAGAGCGGCGCGCCCATCCCCTCTTCATACTGAAGGGCGACGGCATAGTGCGTCGGGTTGGTGACAACGACCGTCGCTGCCGGCACCGCAGACATCATGCGTTTGCGGGAGCGCTCCATGCGCAATTGCCGGATCTTGCCTTTGACGTGCGGATCACCTTCCGTCTGCTTGAATTCTTCCTTGACCTCTTTGAGGCTCATCTTCTGTTTGTTGAACCATTTGTTCTTTTGGTAGACGAAATCCGCAGCGGCAACGACTGTCATCACGGCAAGGATTGCGGCCAGAACCTGAAGGATCAGAATGCGGGCTTCTTCCAGGATGATCATCTCATCCGCGAAGATCATGATTTCAGCTTCGTCCCGGTGCGGCCACAACACGGCCACCATGACCGCGCCAACGACCAGGATCTTCACCATCCCCTTGGCGAAGTTGACCAGGCTTTCGGAGGAAAACAGTCGCTTGAAGCCAGAAAGCGGAGAGACCTTGGAGAGTTTGGGCTTGATGGTCTCAGCAGTCAGCAATGGCTGATGCTGGATCAAATTGCCGAACACCGCCATGATCACCAGCGCCAGCAAAGGCAAACCCACAATCAGCGCTACCGATTGTCCGGTGTCCCGCCAAAGGGCTTTGAGCGCATAGCCATCAACCGGGATCTGATGGGCGTGTTCAATGTAGCCCTTTAGCAAGTTTCCGAGCGACGCAGCCGCCCCCGGCGCCATGATGGCAATCATCAGGGTCGCGCCAGCGAGTGTGAACCAGGTGCTGACTTCTTGCGATTTCGGAACGTCCCCTTTGTCATGCGCGTCTTTGAGACGTTTCTGCGTGGGGTCCTCAGTCTTTTCTGAGTCGTCGGTTTCGTCAGCCATAACGCACCGCTACCCCGCTATAAACTTGCCCAGAGCCTGCTGGACGTGTTCAAGATAGAACATCATCAGCGTGCTTATGAGCACCATGAGAAGGAAGAACCCGATCGCAATGTTCACAGGCATGGCGATGAAGAAGATCTGCATCTGCGGCATCAGCTTGTTCAACAAACCAAGGCCGAAATAAAAGACCAGACCAACGACAAGAAACGGTGCGCTCATCCGCACCGCTATCGAGAACACCATCGCCACTGTCTCGGCGAAATTCTCGGAAAAATCTCCAACTGGCGGCATGCTGCCAGGCGGGAATAAAGTGAAACTGTCGTGAAGGGCAGCGATCACCAGATAATGCGTGTCTGTGGTGAAGATCAGCGTAATACCGACAAGGGCAAGAAAGTTTCCAAAAAGCGCGCCTTGCTGTCCTTCATTGGAGATGTCAGTGCCAAGCGCGAAGGCAAGGCCGGATTGGTTTGCCATGATCACGCCGGCAATCTGCACGGCCGACGTCACCAATTTGGCACAAAGCCCGATGGCAACCCCGATGATGATTTCGCTGATTAAGAGGACACCGAGCTGTGCCGGGTTCGATACCAGGTCCGCCGGATAGAGCTGAGAGCCGACCGGGTAGAGCACTAGGGTCAGAGCAAGGGCGATGGTTAGGCGAAACCGGGTCGGGATCGAACTTTCGCCAAGAGCTGGAAGCAGCATGATCATCGTGCCAAGACGCGCAAACATCAGCATGAATGCGGCAGCAACGTCTGGCAGGAAATCAAGCTCGATCGTCATCCCCCAGGCCTCAAACCGGACCAGTGGCGAGGATCATCTCGGCAATTTCACCCATAAAGCCTTCCAGGACCTGGCTCATGAACGGAAGGGAAAGCAAAAGCGTCACAAAGATCGCGAGGATCTTTGGCACGAAGACCAGTGTCATTTCCTGGATTTGGGTCAAGGCTTGAAACAGCGCGATGATCACACCGACGAGCAGACCAATCACCATGGTTGGCCCGGCAATCAGGATCATCGCCCACACCGCAGACCGGGCCAGATCAAGCACTTCAGGACCGGTCATTACACCACCTCCGCGCTACAGCGCTTTCAAACAAATCCAAGACCAGATTAGATCGGCATCCGCATGATTTCTTCATAAGCCGAAATCACACGGTCGCGGACCGCAACCATAGTTTCCAGTGTAACCTCAGCTTCGGCAACGGCGGTCACCACATCGACAACATCGGCCTTGCCTTCAATCAAGCCGACGGCTTTGGCATCCGCCACCCGGCCCTGGTCAACAACATTTTCAACCGCGCTTTGCACCATCTGCCCGAAATCAACCTGCTCACGAACAGGTGTCGGATCTTCAATCGCTTTTGCCTGCTGCTGAAGCTGGGCCGCCATCTGGTAGGCATTGTTGGCAATGGACATTGTCGACATGGGTTACTTCCTTAATCCGGTTGCTTCAGGCGATGGCGCAAGTGCCCTCAGGCCCGCAGGATATCGATCGTCCGCTGCAACATTTTGCGCGTGGTTTCGATGACGTTGAGGTTGGCTTCATAGGAGCGTTGAGCTTCCCGCATGTCGGCCGATTCAACTAAGGTGCTGACATTCGGCTGCAGCACATAGCCGTTTTCATCCGCCGCAGGATGCCCGGGCATATGGGTCGACTTGAAAGCGGACTTGTCTTCGACAATCCGTCCGAGCTCCACCTTGTCAGCGCCAAGTTGCTTGTCGAATTCGGACTGAAAGGTCGGAATTTTCCGCCGATACGGCTCTTCGTCCGGGGTCCGGGCGGTCGAGTTTGCGTTGGCGATGTTTTCCGCAATCACCCGCATCCGTCCGTTCTGCGCTTTCAGGCCGGAAGCGGAGATGAACAGGGACTTCATCAGATCCATAGGATGTCACTCCTCATTGCATTGCCGTTCTGTTACGCGGTCTTCGAAAGTGCAGTGCGGATCAACCCAAGCCCTTTTGTGTAGAGGGTCGTTGCTGCCTGAAAGTCCATCTGGTTCTGCGTGATTTTCATCATCTGCTCTTCCAGGTTGACCGCATTGCCGCTGGGTGTGATCTCAAAACTGTCGCGGCGCTCGGCCTTGCCGCCGATACCCGATCCGATCATTCCGGATATGTGGGCAACGGAGGTGCGTTCCGTTGTCAGGCCGAAAGCCTCACGCCCTATGTGATCATCAAACGAGTAAGCTTTGACATCGCGCGCTTCGAATTCAGGCGTATCCGAGTTCGCAATGTTCTCAGCCAAGACCCCCTGGCGCGTTTGGTGCCATTGCATCTTGGATTTCAGCGCCTGGAACAGAGGCAAGTCTGTAAAAGCCATCCGATTCACTTTCTGTTAACCAACAGGCAAACATTGCCGATGAAATGGTTAACGAGTGGTTAACTATTCTTAACGTAGACAGGTCTGGCGTTAATTTTTCACCAAAGCCCCGCATGTTTTCCGTGCATTTCGCGAATTACCGCGCCCCGACCACAGGCAAATTCTGCCTAGCTCTGTTAACTTTGAGACTAAGAGAGATTCGAGACGGGGCATCAAGCGGCAGAAATTGCCATGAGCAGCCAGAACAGGTGCGGCACTGATCGAAAACGGCAGGCAATTACAGCCGATTTGAATGAGCACGCCCCAACGCGGTGATGTTCGGAATTACTGGGGATAAACGCCACAAGCCGTCATCAGGAACACATTCAACAGTAAACGCTGTCTCCCGGTTTGGGCGCCAAGGGACGGCACGAGGTAAAGATGTACAACTGGATTCAAAACACATTTCAGGTCGGAGAAAGCGTGGCGCAGGGACTGGCGCTGATCATTTCTCTGGCGGTTGTTCTGGCCCTGTTTGGATTGTTCATATTCATTATCAAACGGCTGATGGGCGGCCGGATCACACAGTCGCGAGGGCGCCAGCCACGCATCGGACTTATGGACAGTGCCGCGATCGACAATCGCCGCCGGCTTTTGCTGGTGCGCCGGGACAATATTGAGCATCTGATCCTTGTCGGCGGTTCGACAGATGTGGTGGTTGAGCAAAACATCATCCGCAACACGCCGCTCGCTGCCGGGCAAACCAGAACTAGCACCCACCAGGCGGCAGCGCAGGCAGGGGGCATCAAGGCACCGCTTGCTCCTGGGCCGGATATTCCGCTGACACCGGAAGACAGCGCGGCTGCACAGCAACCTCATCAGGCGCCAGATCTGAAAGCGCCGGCGCAACCGGCACCATCAACGGCAATGGCCACGGCATCTGTACCGGCGCCGGCCACACCGGTAGAGAGCGCGTCCAAAGCGCCGTCTACCTCTGCTCGTCCTCCGCGCCAAGTACCACAGCCCTCCTCGCCTGCGGCGCCCCCGAAGCCACAGACCCTTGCCGGCAGCCCTCGCCCTTCCATGGGCTCAATCAGCCAAAACAAAAGCACTCAGCCGGCAAGTCCTCGCCCTGCTGAACTAACAACAGCACCGAGTTCGGCAAATGCGCAGACGCCGCAGGTCACCGTTGCACCTGCAAGCCCGGTTTCGAATGACAAGGCACCGCCCCTCTCCGCTTCAACGGTCACCGCGACGAAACCAGAACCAAACAGTTCTGCACCTGTTTTGTCTGCGACCAAGGATGAGGCCCCAAAACCGGCTTCCCGGCTCAGCAACTCTTTGAGTTCGTTGGCACGGCCATTCTCTCCAAAGGACCGGCCGTCCTATGGGTCCGCAAAAATATCGCCGCCAGCTTCTGGTCCAGCAGCCCGGGCAAAAACGGCGTTGGTTACACCGGTCGAAACGGACAGCTCACAAAAACGGGTTGAGCCTGTCCTGACCCCAAATACCAACACCACACCCCAATCTCAAGAAACTCTTCAAGGCTCAAACCAACAGGCAGAAAAACCGAAACTCGGTGCGGAAGCAGAACCTGCAGTTGAAAATGCGTCAGATCCGGAAAAGCCGAATGACAACTCCTCTTCGGCCGAAAAGGCGGATCTGACAAATGTCATGGCCGAGAGCATTGAAAAGGAATTGTTCGACGAGCCCGCCACGACCACAACCGGCACAGAACCACAAAAACTTGAGGCATCGGCATCAGAGCCAACTGAGGAAAAGCCAGCCGACATCGTTGTCGAGACCAAAGAAACAGACGAGAAAAAAGACGCACACGACGTGAGCGAGCCGGACAAGACGGCCGAAACGGCCGAAAACTCCGGCGAGGATAAAAAAGAGATCGGTACAGGCAAGCAGGCACAGACCCCGCAAGACCAAGGCATTGGCGACCGCAATCCGATCGAAGCAGAGATGGCGAAAATTCTGGATGAATTGGGTGGACAGCCGAAACAATGACGGGCCGCATTTGCCGCATCCACTGGCTTAAATATCTGACAGCAAGCCTGGTGTTTGCACTGGGTGCCATTGCACTCAGTTTGCCGACGCAGGCGCAGGAAATCTCCGTTGGGTTCGGGGATGACGCGAACCTGACTGAGCGAGCGGTTCAACTCGTGATCCTTTTGACGGTGCTGTCTTTGGCGCCGTCCATTCTTGTGATGGTCACGAGCTTTACCCGGATCGTGGTGGTTCTGTCGCTCTTGCGGTCGGCGATCGGCCTGCAGACCGCACCGCCCAACATGGTGATGGTGAGCCTCGCCCTGTTCCTGTCTGCCTTTATCATGATGCCGACGCTTCAAGCGGCCTATGACGCAGGTATCCAGCCCCTGATCGATGGCGATATCGAAATCGATCAGGCCTATGAACGGGCATCGGAACCGTTCCGGGACTTTATGCTGTCACAGGTGCGGGAAAAGGATCTGATGCTCTTTCAGGAACTGTCCGGCCGGGACGCTCCTGAAACACCGGAAGATCTCGAGATGGCGGTCCTCATTCCGGCCTTCATGATTTCCGAACTCAGGCGGGCATTTGAGATCGGCTTCCTGCTTTATCTGCCATTCCTGATCATTGACCTTGTGATCGCATCCGTTCTCATGTCGATGGGTATGATGATGTTGCCGCCTGTGGTGATCTCTCTGCCCTTCAAGCTGATTTTCTTTGTTCTGGTAGATGGCTGGAACCTAGTGGCAGGATCCCTGGTCAAGAGTTTCGGGGGCGGCTAGCGGGTATTGCTGTGCAATGCCCGACTTCAAGTTCGGGCACACGCTCCAATTCTGAGCGATCTTGTTTCACCGGAAATATTGGCGCGCGCTGATGGTCACCAACCGTTGGCGCAAAATGCCAAATCGTGGATGAGCCCCTGCACTTTTCTCATGCTGACAAGTAGAGAAAAATTAACACAGTATTTGAAATAATACCGATCATTGCAGAACGCCACTCCAAAAGAAGTTTGGTTTTTAGGTGCTCATAGAACAACTTGAACAACTCGCGCGCATCAAAGAACCTGAAGCTCGCTCAAAATTGATCCGGACCCTTGTGGGGGAATATGCGCGTTCGGAAGACCACGACCCTACGGAAAATGAGCGGGAACTCTTTTCCAGGATTGTGCTGTCCGTCTTCGATCAGCTGGACCGCAGCGCGCGCTATGAACTGGTTGTCCGTCTCGCCAAAACCAACCGGATCATTCCGGACCTTGCCGACCGTCTTGCCCAAGAAGATTTTGCCCTGTCCGAACCTGTCATCGAATGCTCCCCGGTGATCAGCCAGGACGCCCTGATGGCAATCGCCACAAACGGCGGAGACGATAAGCGGGCGGTTATGGCACACCGGGACGATCTCAGCGAAGAGGTCACCGACAAGCTGATTGCCAGAAGTGCCCGGCCAGTGGTGCATGCGCTCCTGGAAAATCTCGACGCCCCCTTCTCCGTCCGCGGCGTGTTGGCGCTTTTGATCTTTGCAAACACGGAAGTTGAAGTGCTTGGTGGACTTGCAAGGCGCGCCTTGCGCGACAGCGAGTTCCTGGAAACCCAGATGCAGATCCTGGAGACCAACTGTCCAATCTTTCCGGCGCCTCTAAAGCGCGCCATCGAGGAAGACACCCTGGAAAAGCTGGCCGCGCAGATCAACAACATCAAACGCGGCGAAGGCGACATCGAGATCGATGGGGTCATTTACTCCCGGCATGAAGCAAGCGTACAGATCGCCAATGGTGAGCTGTCCTTTGATGCAATCCTAAGGACCCTGTTCGAGGAACAAAGGCTGGATGCAGCGATCTGGTTGATCAGCCGCAAGATCAATCTCGCCGACGATGTAGTGTCAGACACGCTGAAGTCAGATGCGGACGGCGCAATCATGCGCTTGATGCTGCAGACAGGCATTCACGAGAAAACGTACCGTGATTTCCTGAAAGCGCGCTGCGAGTGGCTGGACCGAAGCACCCGGAGCATTCCGGAACTCGTCATGCGGTACAAGAAAGAACTCAAGAAGCCTCGAAATGCTGCCGCCGCTGCAGCGGGTGCAGCAGCGTCGACCCTCGGCGCTACCGTCACGGCGCACTGACGCGTCTCCCCTTAGATGTTAAGTCAATTGGCAGCGGCTAGCTTCCGACGCTCTAACGCCTTGCGTTGCTCGCACTAAGAACAACGCACGCCCTACCAGACGCGTTCCGCATTTAATCAATATAGATAGATATCAGGCCTTAACCCGCCGGTTCAGCTTCAACCGGTGGGCCTTCCGCGCGGTTGGAACTGCGGTCCGGGGACATGTACTGACGGCGGTACTCTTCCAGGAATGTTTCCAGCGAGTCGACGTCCGCCAATTGGCTGGCGACTTCAAGGAACTCGACCCCCTGTGCCTGGATCGGCCGGGTCACGACTTCAAATGCCAAAGCTTCCGGACTGTCGGCCATCTTGGCCATATACTTGTTCTGCAAGCGCTCCAGGCTCAGCTGATCACCGGCAAGAGAATAGGCAATCCCGGCGCGCAGAATGTCCCGGCGCTCAAGCTCATCCAGGGGGATCTGGTCCGACCAGCGGGAGCCGTGCATGGCTTCAAGTTGATCACCGGCATCCCGCCAGCTTTCTGCGGCCCAGAACGTATCAGCCCGAAGACGGTCTACATCGGTGCCGCGCATGTTCCGAACAAGCTCTAGCGCCAGATCGGGCCGGCCGCTTTCGGTGAGCGCCCGCGCTTCGACAATGTTACGCTGACGCGTCAGCGTCGACGGAAGGCTGGCCTGGCGGGTCCGGTTCAAGACACGAAGCGCTTCTTCAGGCTTCCGGTCCATGAGATAGATCGCCCCAAGATCGGCGGCGATCTGGGCCCTAGCAGCTCCCTTCAACCGGTTATCGACCTGATGGCGCAGCAATTCGGTTGCTTGATCGAGAAGATCGACTTCGACAAGACGCTTGGCGAGAAGACGGACCATTTCATCGCCCTGGCGGCCGATTGGTGTCAATTCTCTAAAATCGTAATACAGCGCCAAAGCCTTGATCGGAGGCATCTCATCCGCTTTGCCGTCGAGGAATAGCGAATTGAACAAAGCGTTCATTTCTTCCTGAAGCAGCCGCGTTGTGTCCGCGTCAGGTTCGGCCTGCACGGCAGACTTCATCGCCTCAAACGCTTCCCGGTATTGGCCTTGCTCTGCGTAAAGCTGGGCCAGGAACCGAAGCGTTCTGAGTTCGATTTCGTCTCCGCGCCAGGAGGTCGAAAGGGCAGCAAGCTGATCAATCGCTTCATCAATGGTCATCTCGCCATCGCGGTAACGGATGCGCAGCGCACGATATTCGGCTTCCGCCGCACGCGGCCGGTCATCCGACCGGGCGACCAGATCAAATACCGTCAAGGCTTCCTGGGAGCGGCCGGATGCATCGGCAACACGGCCACGCAAGATGTCGTAACGTGCGGCTTGGGCCCGCGTGACTTCCGCAGGTTCGATCTCGGCAAGAATGCCGTTTGCGATCCCGAAATCATTGGCTTCAACCATCGCCTGAGCGGCAGCCAGTTTGAACTCGGTCTGGATCGACGTCGGATAGTTTCCGACTACCGCCCGGCCGCGAGGCATGGCAATCCGGGCCTGTGTCCAATTGCCAAGCTTTACATCGACGATTGTCTGCCAGACTGCCGCATCCGGGCTATTCTTCAGGTCAGGTCGATGTAGATGCTCATACGCTTCCTCTGGCCGATCCGCCATTGCAAGCGCCGCACCTTTGACCAGGTTGAACGAACTATCCTCGGCAAGGGCAAGGTTTTCTTCCAATGCAAGGTTCAACCAGCCCATTGCTTCCTGCGGAAACTGGTGTGCCAGGTAAAAGCGGGCCAGAGCCATCAGGGGCTTGGCGCGTTTGCCTTCAGGTGTTTGCGCAAGATCTGATTGCAGTTCGTTCAAGCGGGACCGGAATGCGCCCGGCCCTGTTGTGCTCAAAGATACAAACTCGACAGTTCCATCGTCGTCCGGCTCAACAATCCGGCTGAGTGTTCCCGTCCCACCGCGAAGATGGCGGTTGGACAGAGCAAGGCCACCGTCCTTCTCGATGATGACATCATCACCGAGGATCTTGATCTTTACACCATCAGAGCGTGTTGCAAGTGCGATCCCTTGCGCTGAACTCAGGGCTTCCAGATCGACGAAGTTTTGCGGCTTCAACAACCCCCGCGGAGGTCCGAACCCGGTCACCAGGGAAATCGTGTCGCCTACAAACGGGTCTGTGATGCTGCGAATATGTTGAGGATCCTGATAGAGAACCCGTAGAATGGAGCCGCCATCACCGCGAACTGTCCGTTCCATCTTCAACGGAATGGAGGGCTCCAAAATCAAGTCCCCAATGACAAGGGACCAGGCATTGCCATCAGCGCCAACGGTCGCAAGGACTGGATCATTCATGTCCAAGCGGAGGATCTGATAGTCCCCGTGTTGTTCGACATCGATGGTTTCAGCAGTTTCGGCAAGGGCGGAGACCATGCCACGCGTATCGATGGTTGCGTCCGTATCAAACACGAGCCAGATACTGTCATTCCGACGGAAGACTGCGCTCGACACCGGCTCTGAGAACGGGAACACAACCCGGACAGTGTTGCCGATCCGGCGGGCTTCTGCGGACACAAAGTTCCTGGCTTCCGCGCCAAAGTTTTCGGGCGGGCGCTCAGGCGACACACGCGGCGCCCCGACATCACGGCCACCGATGGCGCGCCAAGTCTCAGGCGCCTGAACCTCGGTTTGCGGCAGCTGTATTCCGGCCGGAATGTCACTGCCGCCAAGGGTATTGTTCTGCCGGATTTGAACCGAACTGTTTGGCACGGCAGGACGATTGTTTTCGTCGAGTACCTCTGCCGGCTGCAAGGTCGGAATGGCGTTTCCAGGTTGCGGCGCTTCTGGCAGTGGATCCCCCGGTTGCTGCGTGGACAAATCCAGCATTGGGGCCGGTCGCGAGATTTGTTCTTCCAGAGGCGGAACGTCGCCGAGCGGCATGGCGCGTTGGCTTGCCTGAGCCAATTGGATCGGCCGCGGTACGTTCACATCAGACGTCCCGGTCGCATAAGAATCGCCGAACTCGCCGTCTTGGGGCCCAATTGAAGCGGTGATTTCACTGCCATCCTCTGCCGCAGACGGGTCGTTCCCATCAGCATCTGCCAGAACCACTGGATCTGCGGACACACTCTCAAGCGGCAAATTGGTTTCGCCAGGAGCTTCGTCTTCAGAAACGACTTGAACCGGGCCTTGCCCGGTCCTGTTGTTGGCTCTGTTTTCTGCGTTGGGAACTCCGGCAGTTCCAGGGGGGGGCTGCCGGGGCCCATCGCCTGCAACGCCAGCCGGCAGAGGCGCCTGAGCGATGGTAATTTCTTCTATCGGTGGTGCCTGAGCTGAATCATCGGTTGGCGCCGCCTGGCGGCCATTGTCCGAAGAGCCCGCCCCACCCCCTCCAAGTGGAACTGCTGTAAAACCTGGAGATTCATCCGCACGGGATTCCTTGAGCCGCCCACCACCGGAAGAAGACACGGCTGCCGGCGGCAAGCCGCGAGGGTTTCGGACCTCCCGCGTATCCCGCAGCCCCGGAGCGGTTATCATCTGTGAGCGGTTTTCGTTATCAGCAACGGACAGTTCCTGATTGATAAGAGCATTCGCCGGATCATTCGGCTCCATGTTCTCCGGCGTAACATCGATCACATAGGTCTGCTCTTCGCGGAACGCCCGGATATCAACCGACGGTTCAACGCGCATCAAAAACTTCAGCTTGCCTTTGTCCAGGAACGACGTCGCATCAATCACACCGGGTGGCAGGTGTGTGCGCAGATGCGAAATGTCCAACTGCGCCGGATGATTGAATGTCAGCTTGATAATGTCGTTTTCACGAACAAACGCGGTATCGAACTTGATGGACCAGTCGAACACCAACCGTGTAAACGTTGGATGCTCACCGACATGCAATGTGACCTGCGGTCCTTCTTGCGCCTTCAAGCGCGCCTGCTCCAAAGCGCGCACTTTGCGCATCGCTTCTTCGGCGCGTTTCGCCAACTCCCTGACAACATCGTCTGGCAGTCCTGGCGGCAAACCGCTCCAGGTCATCGGCAGGATATCAATGAAGAGCTTTTCACCGGCCTCAAGCGTGTTGATCTGGTACTGGGTTTTCAGAGCAAAGCGTATCGCGGCTCCATCCGGATCCCGCCGGGCGATGGTGACGTAGTCGCTAAGGTCCAAAGGAACATCATCGACATTGACGTCGATCGGATCCTGAAATGAGATCCTGAGCACACCGCCCGTTATTACCGCATCATACGTCGGCAGGAGGGTCCGGTCCTTGAAGGTCAGAACGATACGTCCAAAGCCTTGTTCCTGAGAAACTTCCAGTTCAACCGGTTCCAGTGTGTCTGCACGAGATATGGACGCAGGAACAGTTAGCGAAACCAAAGCCGCAACGAGCAAGACGGCAACCTGCAGGCACTCAAAGGCTCTCCGTTCGCAGTAATCTGCGAAATTCATAAAAGCCAGCGATGTCTGAATTCGCCTTGGCAAGTTGTTTTGACCTCGTTTGCCGCCAACACTGTAGTTTAGTTATGTCTTGTTAACGCGCCCTTACGTCGCTTGCAGAGATCAGGCTATTTTTTGCTCAATTCGACGGAATCTTGGGTAGGATTCCACCGGTGGGCGCCTGGGCCTGAACAGGTTGCGCTTCCGGCTCTGGCGGCGTCGAAGATTGGCTGGCAATCGCCACCGTCAAACGTTCCGCGGCATCAGGTGACATGCGCGCCAAAATATCCGCCATTTTCCGCGGTTTCATTTGGCGTACGACCTTCAAAAGGATTGGCAGGCTGAGACGGTTGAAAATACGAGCTGCGTCTTTCGGCTTCATGTTTTCGTACATGGTCACAAGACCAGCGATCTCGTTCTCTTCCTGCTGCTTTTTTTCCTCAACGGCAGCACCGATGCGGGCCTCGAGTTGTTTGAGTTCTTCAACCCGCTGTTCGATCCGTTCTTCGGTCGCCTGAAGTAGGCGTTCCCGCAGATCCAACTGACCTTCCTGCTTCTGCAGGTTTTCCCGGCGTTTCCCGAGGCTTTCCAAAACAGCGCGCTCAGCCGCAGATCCGCCGATTTCCAAGCTATCCGGAAGCACCGGCTGGGCAGGCGGAGGCACGGCCCCGGGAGGTTGCGCCGCCGGATCAGCCGGAGCTGGAGGCGCTTCACCGCCATCCGCCGCGGGTTCTGTCGTTTCTTGTGCAATCGCACCATTGATTGGCAGGCTGCCGGTTTCAGGACCCACAGCAAGTCCCAAAAGCTTCAACCCGAACAGCGCGCTCGCAGCGACACCCAACAATGGCAACAATCTCAAGTTCATGCAGCAGCGCCCTTACGCTTGTTTCGAAACTGCTCCAACCGCGCCGTGGCTTCCTCAGCCGCACTGCGGATATCCGAGGCCCTGCTTGCGCGTCTACGCTCTGGCTCGACAGCCGGCGCACTTTGCGGAACCACTGGCTCAACAGCTCCATACCCCGCAGGTTGCGGCACCGGAGCATTTTGCGGCTGCACCGGGTACGGGTCCGCTGCCGGAACAGGCTCTCGTTGCGGAGCCGACGACTTCGCGGCCCCTGCAATCTGAGATATCCGCGTAAACACTTTATCACCTTCGCGGATCTGGTCAGCCAAGGCGTTCGACATGGTTTCTGATTCCTTAAGACGCTTGCCGAGCGACTTGTCTGCCTCGGCTGCGGTCGTCTTCAAACCAAGGATTGCCCGCTCGGCAATTTCCGTCGCCGTCATCAATTCGGAAATGGTTGCACGTAGGGTCTGCTCATCGGCTCTCAAGCGCTGCAAACGGCGGTTCAGGATCCAGCAGTAAGCGATCGTAATGACCAGCAGAACGGCAACAAGAGCCTCAATAATCAATCCGATTGGCAAGGATGTCATGGTTGCTCCATTTCACTCTGCATGGCCCGCTCGAACGCCGCCAATGTCATTTTCGGTTTGCGCAGGTTCCGCGCGATACGGATGGCAATAGAGTCTTCCGTTTTGCCAAGCGTCCCTTCAGTCAGCGGAATATTTCCGCATTTGACCAGCACTGGATCCGTCGGCGAAACGTCGAAGACCAAGGTCTGCCCTACATCCAGACTGAGTACCCGTCCGAGCGGCAGATAGGTCTCGTAAAGAACCGCATCGACTTCAATCTCCGCCGCATGGATTTCTGTCGCCAAGTGGCCTTCCCAGATCGGATCACGGCCGAATTTTTCACCCATGAACATCTGGAGCAGCAGATCACGGATCGGCTCCAGAGTTGCGTAGGGCATCATGATTTCAACGGTCCCGCCGCGGTCCTCCATGTCGATACGCAATTCGACGAGGATCGCCGCGTTCGCCGGGCGCGAGATCGCTGCAAAACGCGGGTTGGTTTCCAGACGCTCCAGATTGAAATGGACCGGAGACAATGGCGCGAAGGCCTGTTCTGCATCCTGAAGGATCAGCGATACCATCTGCTGAACGAGGTTCGTTTCGATGGTCGTATATGGACGCCCCTCCACGCGGGCCGCCGTGGTGCCCCGGCCGCCGCCGAGCAAGACGTCAATGATCGAATAAATGAGGCTTGATTCAACGGTGATCAGGCCAAATCCGTCCCACTCCTCCGCCTTGAAGACACCGAGGATCGCCGGCAGCGGGATGGAATTCAGATAGTCGCCAAAACGCACGGAGCTGATGGAGTCCAGCGACACTTCAACGTTATCGGACGTGAAGTTGCGCAAGGATGTCGTGGTCAACCGCACGAGACGGTCGAACACGATTTCGAGCATCGGCAAACGCTCGTAGGACACCATTGCCGAGTTGATCAGCGCGCGAATCCCGCTCTGATCACCAGCAATCGTGTCCTCGATGTTGAACCCGAGGAGGTTGTCGATCTCTTCCTGGTTGAGAACGCGGTCGGCGCCGCGGGTGGCGTTTTCCAGATCCGGCTCGCTGTCGTCGATCATGGCCGCCCATTGCGCAGCCATGTCGTCCGAGCTGCCAGCGCCCTGCTCTTCTAGAGCAGCGCCCCAGGCCGCGGCCAGATCTTCATCGTCATCGCCACCTGCGCCCTGCTCCGCTAGAGCAGCACCCCACGCATCAGCCATGTCCTCTTCGGACAGATCATCATCGTCGTCGGCGTTTGCCATTCACACCATCACTGAACAAGGATTTCCTTGAACAGCACCCCTTCCACTTTTGCCGGATAGACCGACAAGTTGATCCGCCTGAGCAATTCTTCCTTCAAGCGGAACAGGCCGGCAGACCCTTCCAGGTCTGCGGGACGAAGCTCGCGCAAGTAGATCTGAAACGCATCGAGGATGCGCGGCAGATACGGTTGGATCTGATCGATCATTGCGCGGTTTTCGACCTCCAGAGCGATGCGGACCTTCAGGTAGGTCGTGCGGCCCTCGGTCGCCAAATTCACAGTCATTTCCGGAAGGTCATAAAAGACCACCGGTCTTTGCACTTCCTGCGGCGCCGCATCTTCACCTGGCGCAGGCGCCGGCATGCTGTCGCCCATGAACAAGAAGTAGTAAGCCCCGCCTCCAACGGCGAGCAGAACCACAAGCCCAATCGCCCCAAAGAGAATGAGTTTCTTCTTACCGCCACCACCGGCAGCATCTTCCTCACCATCTTCTTCGGCTGCGGCATTCTCGTCGGTCATGCTGCCCTCCGCACATGCGCGAGCGCTCGCGCGCGCTCTAAAAATTACTAAAGTGTTAAAGGTTAACGAATGGTTACCAATCCACTTCAGCGAGTCACCGGGCAAAAATTGCCAAGTGGTTAACTTCTGCCGGAATCTCTTGCCGGACGCACCACCCACTCGCGGGTTTTGCCCAGTTTTCCCAAGGATTTAAAAACTGGCACGGCTCCTGCATTAACCTTAACGGGCGCCGACGTCTGGGGAGGCTGAAGCGCTCATCGGGGAGCAAAGGAACCGTTCATTATGGAGAACGTACATCTCATAGGCCTGTCCCGGCAGTCCGCTTTGCGGAATCAGCTTGATGTGGTCGCCAACAACATGGCGAACATCAACACGACAGGTTTTAAGTCGCAGCGGCTGCTCTTTGAAGAGTACTTGATGCCGGTTGCCGAAGCGACGGAATTCGAAACACCGGACGAAACGCTGTCCTATGTTCTGGACTATCAGTCCATCACGGACTTCGACACCGGCGCATTCAAGATGACCGGGAACGATCTGGACCTGGCGATCGAAGGCGAAGGCTTTTTCGTCGTCCAGATGGGTGACGGTACCGAAGCCTACACACGCGACGGTGCGTTTGTGATCGATCAGAACGGTCAACTCGTCACATCCGATGGACGCCCGGTTTTGACCACCGGCGGCCCGATCACTTTCTCGACCGAAGATGGATCTGTTGAGATCGCCAAAGACGGCACGATTTCAACGGAACTTGGAATTCGCGGCGTCATCCGCGTGGCGTCCTTTGAAGATCCGCAGGAACTCGAGAAACAGGGTGACAACCTGTACCGGGGCGAAAACCCGGGCATCCCGCAGCGGTTCAATGTCGTTCAGGGCGCCCTCGAACGCTCCAATGTCGAAGGTGTTTACCAGGTGACCCAGATGATCGAAGTCACCCGGGCCTACGAATCCATCACCAAGATGCTCAAGGACGTGAATGATCTTCGCCAACAGGCGATCCAGGTCCTTGGAAAACTTGAAGCCTAAGCGCCTTAAGGAGAACGCAACATGAGAGCTCTCTACACCGCCGCGACCGGTATGAAGGCGCAGGAATACAACGTCGAAGTCATTTCGAACAACGTCGCCAACATGCGGACAACCGGCTACAAGAAACAGCGGGCCGATTTTCAGGACCTTCTGTACCAAAACCTGCGCCGCATGGGCACGGAGACCTCCGATGCAGGCACGATCGTTCCGACTGGCATTCAGATCGGTACCGGGGTGAAACTGGCATCAACTGGCCGTGTCATGTCTCAAGGGTCAATGGAGAACACCGGCAAGGAATTGGATATTGCAATCCGCGGCGAAGGCTTCTTCCAGATCCAGCTCCCGGACGGAACAACCGGATACACACGAGATGGCTCGTTCGAACGGGATCAAAACGGCCAGCTGGTGACCATTGATGGCTACCAACTTGATCCAAACATTACTATTCCGGAAAACACTCGCGACTTAACAATTGCTCCGACTGGTAAGGTTCAAGGCGTTGACGAAGCAGGCGCCACAGTTGATCTCGGTCAGATACAGCTTGCCCGGTTCGTCAATAAAGCCGGCCTTGAAGCGATCGGTGACAACCTGTTTCTCGAAACGGATGCCAGCGGCGCCCCTCAGACCGGCAACCCGAATGAAGATGGTTACGGAAGCACTCAGCAGTTTTTTCTGGAAATGGCCAATGTGGATGCGGTGACGGAAATCGCCGATCTGATCTCGGCCCAGCGCGCCTATGAGATGAACTCAAAAGTCATCCAAGCGGCCGACCAGATGTACTCGACCACCACTCAGATCCGCTAACGAGAAAGGCTTAAGTCGATGAAGACCTTAATAATAGCCGCTCTTAGCCTGGCAATGGCTACGCTGGCAAACTTCAGCGCAGCGGCCAATGAGCGCCCGGTTCTACGGTCCCAGGTCATGACCTTGTCGGACATTGTGACAGTCGGGGACTTCTACTCCAACGCCGGAGATTTGGCACAAGTGCCGCTGTTCCGGTCCCCTGACATGGGAACCTCCGGCAATGTCCCGGCAACAACGGTTGCACAACGCGCCCGGGATGCCGGCCTGGTTACAGCCGGTACGGACGGCCTGCGCACAGTCGTCGTTCACCGCGGCGCAACACGGCTCAACCGTCATCAGCTGGAAAACCTTATTCGCAACGATCTGGCAAAGCTTGAAGCAGGCATTGATCCTGAAGGGCTCGAAATCACTCTTCTGCAGGCCCCTGACCAGATCCTGGCCGACCCGAAGGCGGTGGATCCGGTCCGTATCGACAGGATCAACTGGAGCCGGAACAACGGACACTTCACAGTGTTCGCAACCATTGCCGTCGAACACGGCACACGTCCATTGACCGTCACTGGCACTGCGGTTGAGATGATTGACGTTCTTGTGCTCGGCCAGCCGTTGAAGCGCGGCGACATCGTTCAAGAGGGCGACTTCACAACGATCCGCCTGCCGCGTTTGAAGGTGAACACCGCCGCGCTGCAGGACGGCGCGAACATTGTCGGCAAGGCGGCTCGAGTGAACCTGCGCCCGAGCCAACCATTGTCGCACAAGGATTTTGAATATCCGGTTCTGGTCGAACGCGGCGACAAGGTCACAGTCACCTACGACGTCGGCGCCATGAAACTCACCTCCCGGGCGAAAGCCCTGACCAATGGCGCCAAAGGCGACGTCATTGATGTCATGAATCTCCAGTCCCGGCGTGTCGTACCTGCGACCGTGACTTCCCGCGGCCAAGTAGTTGTTCATGCCGCTCATGCAGTTGTTGCAAGCCTGAACCACGAGGCCAATTAATGTCTATCTCTCGCAACATATCCCTGTTGGGCAGCATCGCCCTCGCAGCACTTGCTGCAGGATGCGGCTCCGCAGACCGGCTGGCGAATGTCGGCCAGCAGCCCGCCCTGAACGCCATTCAGGACCCGACAACAACTCCCGGATACAGGCCGGTTCAAATGCCGATGCCGGACCCGGTTCAGGCGCACTACAATCCGAACTCCCTTTGGCAATCAGGCAGCCGAGCCTTCTTCAAGGATCAGCGCGCAAGCCAAGTCGGTGACATCTTGACCGTCGTGGTCTCCATCGATGAAAAAGCGGAGATCGAAAACGATACAGCCAGAAGCCGTACCGAAACCAACGGCGCGGGCGTTGGCGGTGCGCTTGGAACTGCAATCGACACTATCTTCCTGCCGGCAGGCACTTCTGCCAGTGACCTTGGAAACGTAAACAGCAGTTCGACTTTCGCCGGAGCCGGCGAAGTGGACCGTGAGGAAGAACTGCGCACAACTGTTGCTGCTGTTGTGACCCAGGTTCTGCCGAACGGCAATCTGGTTATTGAGGGGCGTCAGGAAATCCGGGTGAACTTCGAAGTCAGAGAGTTGATTGTAGCCGGTATTGTCCGTCCGGAAGACATCACCTCCAACAACACGATTGCCAGCCAGCAGATTGCGGAAGCTCGCATCGGTTACGGCGGACGTGGCCAGATCACCGATGTTCAGCAGCCGCGCTACGGCAATCAGGTTCTGGATATCCTCCTGCCGTTCTAATCCGGCAAAATCACACACCAGCTCCCCCGGCTGCGGCAGGCAAGTCAGACGTGAAAGGCCCGCTGCAGCTGAACCGGGCACGGCATCTCGCTCCCCGAGTGCCGTGCCCGATTTCTTTTGATTCCAGCGATCACCGACATTCAATCAGACATAAAAAAACCTCCCCGTCTCCGGGAAGGTCGTCAAGTCAAATTGGCTTGCGAATTCAGCAAACCGGCCGTTACTGGAAATCAGTCGTCGCGGTACACCTTTTCACGGCGTTCGTGCGCTTCCTGAGCCTCAATCGACAACGTCGCTATTGGCCGTGCCTCGAGCCTGCGCAGAGCAATCGGCTCTCCCGTCTCTTCACAGTATCCGTAACTGCCATCCGCAATCCGCTCCAGAGCGGCATCGATTTTTGAAATCAACTTGCGTTGGCGATCACGTGCGCGCAGCTCGATAGAACGATCCGTCTCCGAAGATGCGCGGTCTGCCAAGTCAGGGTGGTTCTGGCTTTCCTCCTGAAGGGTCGCGAGTGTTTCCGCGCTTTCTTTCAAGATCTCATCTTTCCAGGCAAGCAGCTTGTTTTTGAAGTATTCCCGCTGCCTATCATTCATGAACGGCTCGTCTTCCGAGGGTCGGTATTCAGACTCAATATCAACCGTCATCTACAACTCCGGTTTACCGTTATGACGGGCGCAATATATAGGCGGTTCGTCCCGGGGACAACGGTTCATTTGGTAAAATTAGCGTCATAAATTCTGCAATTAATTCAATTTGTTGCGTATATTTTAGCCAATATCCCGGCTCAGTTTCAACGCCCTTGGGCATGCTCAATCAGGGAATCGGCCGAGCTTTGCGAGCTCCACTTTGACCCTAAGTTCGATCTCTTCCAGCACCCTGTCGACCTCCGGGTCCCCGCTGGATTGGCGCTTTGAAACTGTCAGCGAAAGCTGCTCCAAACGATCTTCGGAAACATGGCCTGCCAAAAGATCCGCCCGGATCATTTCCAGGCTGTCCAACAGTGTATGCCCGTGACGAGCTGCTTTCTTGCGGCGCTCGGTCCGTTCATCGACTTCCTGCAGAGCCAGAAGCGCGTCGATGCCCTGAATACCTGCCCCGCCGGCTGTGGCCTGCGTTGCCGGTTGCTCAGCGGCTCCACCAAGGTCCGGCGCAAAATCGCTGCCTGAACTGCTGCTCTTCTTTGCGCCGCGCCCCTGAACTCCGGTTAACGGTTTGCTCCCGGTTATACGCATTGCTCTTTCCTAATGTTCTGAACGGCTGGTCAACACCAAGTTGCTCCATGGCCTGACAGAATCTGCCTTGAAGGGTAAATGAGTCCGGGCAGGCAAGGCAATATTTGCCGGGCATCTATTGTTAATCATTAACTCTATTCGCCACATTTGCGTGGATATACTCGCCATTCTTCGGCAAACAGCGCAGAATCCAGCCACTTTAGCATCTCAATCCAACCAGGCCTGAAACTTGGCACGGCTCTCGCATAATGCATCTCGAACCATAGTGACCCTTGGCTGATAAAGCGGCCTCTTAGATGGATCTGCGTGAAGAATGCGTCGTCTGATCACATATTTCGAAAACCGCGCGGCCAGCGTCACACTCATTGCGGCTGCCCTTGTCGGCTTACAGCTTGCGATCGCTGTTCAAGCTGTCGCTTCCTCAAGGATCAAGGACATCGCGGATTTTGAAGGCATTCGTGAGAACCAACTTATCGGGTACGGCCTGGTTGTCGGCTTGAACGGCACTGGCGACAGCCTCAACAACACACCGTTTACGCAGCAAAGTTTGCAAGCCATGCTGGAACGGCTCGGTGTGAACACACGGAACATTCCGCTCAACACCAACACGGTTGCAGCCGTCATGGTGACGGCAAACCTGCCACCGTTCTCCACTCAAGGGACGCGGATAGACGTGAGCGTCAGCGCTTTGGGCGACGCCTCTTCTCTTCAGGGCGGCACGCTGCTTGTGACGCCCTTGGTTGGTGCAGATGGCGAAGTATACGCAATCGCGCAAGGTTCAGTCGCGATTGGCGGCTTTTCGGCACAAGGCGACGCTGCGTCTATTGTCCGCGGCGTACCGACAGCTGGCCGGATCGCAAATGGCGGCCTTGTCGAACGCGAACTGGATTTCAAACTGGCATCGCTGACAAAAGTTCGCCTAGCCCTGCGCAACCCGGATCTCACCACTGCACGCCGCGTGGCGCTGTCCATCAACGAATTGATTGGCATGCCGACCGCAGAGCCTGTCGACCCGGCAACCGTCCAGCTTGACCTGCCGCGCCAATACGATGGCAACATCGTTGATCTTTTGACCGACATTGAACAGTTGATTGTTGAACCGGACCTTGCCGCACGGGTCATCATCGATGAAAACTCCGGCATCATCGTCATGGGCCAGGACGTCAAAGTTTCGATGGTGGCTGTTGCTCAGGGCAATCTGACCGTGACGATTGCAGAGACACCGGAGGTCGTTCAGCCGCTGCCCTTCGCAAACGGTCAGACGGCGATCGCACCACGCACGGATCTTAATGTGAACACCGATCCAGACGCGAAATTGGCGATCGTTCCAAATACAGTGACTTTGAAACAACTCGTCGATGGACTGAATGCGCTCGGAATTGGTCCGCGTGACATGATCTCCATCCTCCAGGCAATCAAAGCTGCCGGTGCTCTCCAAGCCGAAATTGAGGTGCTCTGATGGATTTGCCACTTGCCCCTTCCATGCCGCGCTCCAACCCGCTTGATGTCCTCCAGGGTGTAAACCCGGGCGACAAGACCGCCGCGCGGGCTGCTGCAGAAGAATTCGAAGCCGTGTTCTTGAACAATATGCTGCAAAGCATGTTTTCCGGCCTTGAAAATGGCGGCGCTTGGGGTGGCGGAACGGGGTCTGATGCCTGGCAAGGCATGCTTGTCGATGAATACGCCCGTACGATTTCTGCTGCCGGCGGCGTTGGAATCGCAGATAGTGTTGAACGTGAACTGCTTGCTTTGCAGGAAGGCGCCCGATGACCGCACAACCAGATACCAGCACCCTTCCCTTTTCTCTCGACCGTCCGGCCAGCAAGCAGGAGGCTGAAAACTTCTGCTCCGCATTATCCGGGACCATGGAAGCGCTCCTGTCCGTGATCGAAATGGAGACAGATCTTGTCCGTGCGGGAAAGCTGAAGGAAGCCGGTGAGTTGCAAGCCGATAAGGCGCGTCTCATCCATGAATATACGCGCGGCATGATGTCCGCAAAAGACCATGCTGTTGCGCTTGGCAACCTTGCGCCCGCCGCGACACAGTCGCTACGCCGTCAGCATGGCGAATTCCAACCCGTGCTGCGCATCAATCTGGCGGTTCTTGCAACGGCCCGCGAAGTGACGAATAACATTGTGACGTCGGTCGCAAAGGCTGTTGGGGCCAAAAACGCAACAGCGCCGACCACTTACGGCCGGACCGGCGCCTCTCCCAATGGGCCGCAATCAGCTCAAGGCATTGCTGTGAACCAATCTCTTTGAGACACCAGCTAAGCCTTGATATTTTCCTCAGTACCCAGTTTTAGCTATCAAAACGAACTGAGATACGCACGCTTGAAAACGAATCAAAAATGGTCACAAGAAGATAAATCCAACCCCTTAAAATTCTAACTATTCCGTTAACAGAAGATTCATTCCCTTACGTTATTTTTGTCACTATCGGGTCATAGTATGACGTTACCCGGAGGGCAAAATGGATACCGCATTAGTCCGGCCTCCATCGCCGACATATACGGCGATCACGCCGGTGACACGCGCCCCGGAAAAAGATCAACCGGCAAGTTCTACGGATTTGCCAGCGGAGGACACCGTACGTCCTTCCGCAGATTCATCTGGATCTCAACGGGCTGCGACAAACGAACAGAACAGGGCCAGTGAAGGCCGCGCTGATCAGTCTGCACTGGAGCGTTACACGCCAGCCGTGACACGCCAGAACGTGTTCGACGAAGACAGTGAAAGCCTCATCTACGTCGCAACCAACACGGAAACAGGCGATGTCATTCGCCAGATTCCAAGCGAAACCTTGCTGAGGCTGCGTGCCTACAGCGAAACGGTTGCCGCTTACCGGACCCAGGTCGAAGAACAGCAGCGATCTAACCTTGAAAACGAAGCCGTTCAACGCACCGTGTAGTTTGCGTTTTGGGCGGCTCGACCCAATCCTCTTCTATTGATTAGCCTATTGAATTTCACATTCTAAAACGCCTTAACACCTCTTTGTCGAGGTCCAATCTTGTGCGTCCAAATATACCAAATGCAAAGCTCACTGACCCCATGGACTCTATCAGCCAAATTTTGAAGGGTTAGACCTACCGCCTACCCACGTAGCTGCAACAGAAGCCTCTTGAGTCAAGGCCGTCGATTGCTGTTGCACCAGCATATACTGACACTACTCGCAGCCCCTCAAATTCGCCGCCGCAGTCAAATTCAGAAAACTAGCAGATTTGTTGATAACCGGTTGAACTACGGAAGTTAGCAACACCTAATAGCGCGATAAAAAGGTCAAAATTTTATGGACCACCAACGCGGCGCTGCCGCCTAGACATTTTTACCCTTTGTTAACCACAACTTCCATTAACCAAGCCTGTTTAGACTCTGTTTTCAGTTTCCGCTGTTGAATGCGGTCCAGTCCCAGGAAGGGGCTGTGTATCTCGTGTTCCTAGAAAGGAAACAAAATGGGTGATATCACTCTTTCGAGCGCTGTTCGCGCGAACCTCAATACCCTTCAGCAGACCGCATCTTTCATGTCCGATGTCCAGAACAAACTGGCCACCGGAAAAAAGGTGAACTCTGCTCTGGATAATCCGAGTAACTTCTTCACTGCTTCCGGTCTCCAGTCCCGTGCAAACGACCTGGGCACCCTGCTTGATGATATGGGCCAGTCGGTTCAGACCATTAAAGCAGCTGACGACGGCATCACCGCCATCACGAAGCTTGTTGAATCCGCAAAAGCTAAAGCCAACCAGGCGCTTCAGACTGGTAGCCAGTACGAGCGGAAACAATTTGCTGCGCAGTATAATGAGCTGCTCACGCAGATCGAAGACGTTGCAAAAGATGCCGGCTACAAAGGCAAAAACCTGCTTGCTGGCTCCGGTAACGATCTCCGGACAATCTTCAACGAAGACTCCACGTCCAAACTGGATGTCTCCGCTATTGACTACACTGACACAACCCTTTCCACCGGCCTCAACCTTTCGGATCTTGCGGAAGGCAGCGGCGGCGGAACCGGTTTCAACCTGTCCGGCGGCAAAACAACCATTACCCTGTCAGGTGCCGATGGTGCGCTGAATTCGAACTCCGCCCTTAGCGAGTTGTCAGCGCTCAGCTCGACTTCAAACATTGAGATCGTTGATAAATCTGCGACGAACGGTGCTTCCCTCGCCACCGTAAGCCGGACTGCTTCCGTTCAAGAACTTGTTGACAGCCTAAACTCTCAAGAAGGTGTACGGGCGGAGTTCGATGAAACCAATGGCGAACTCACGATCTACAGTAACGAAGATCTTGTCCTTGGAGATGGCACTGCATCGTCTCTTACCGCTGCCCTCACGTTTGGTACAGTCACTGCTGCTGTCGACGCGAGCGACTTCACATCTGGCTCAACTCTGGCGGACAGTGGTTCGTTTGCTCTCGGCGACACTATCACACTGACAGATGGCAACAACTACGAACTCGGCTCTCTGGAAATTGAGGCTGACACCACAGTTGATGATCTGGTTAACTTCGTCAACGACTTCAATGGCGTAACAGCATCGTTCGCCAATGGTCGTGTCGCGGTGACATCAGAGACCGACCTGACGATCAATAGCAAACGGGACGGATCCGATAATACTGACTTTGGCTCGCAAGGGTACTCGGCAACCACGGGTGGCAATTTCAGCATTTCTACGGATGATGACTCCGGTTTTGCGACCGACAATGACATCAACCGGACGATCAGCAAGCTGAACAACGCATTGTCCAACCTGCGTTCCCAGGCATCCGAGTTTGGTACCAACCTCTCCATTGTTGAAAACCGTCAGGACTTCACGACTTCGTTGATCAACACTTTGGAAGAAGGCGCAGGTAAACTGACGCTTGCAGACACCAATGAAGAAGGTGCAAACCTTTTGGCTCTGCAGACACGGCAGTCTTTGGCATCGACCTCCCTGTCCTTCGCATCTCAGGCAGACCAGAACGTTCTGCGACTCTTCTAAGACAGAATGTCTTAATCAAGATTGGGAAAGGCGGGCCCCGGCCCGCCTTTTTTCTTTGCCTATTTGCTCGACTGCGACGTTCTCGGGTCTCACCACGCACCGATTGGAAAGCTATATTGCAGTCTGGCAGGCGCCTAAATACTACGCTCTATCCGACTGAATTTCATATCTCCGAGAACAAACGATTCCTGCTACGCCAACTAAAGTCACGCTGCGTGTGTGTTGGAAAGTGGCAGGTTATTCATTTGTCATATGAACATCTCCTACACCTCAAACCAGGAAAGTTTAAGGAATCCAACATCGGAAGCCGTCCGTTAACGGGCCGTTTACCCTATTTTTCAACAAATTAACCCTTGATTAAGGTTAACAGGGAATTCTGGTGCCAACCTGCTCAGGAAGAGCAGCTGAACATATGACCCAGGAAAGGGATTATTGATGTCAGGCATTACGCTTTCGGCTGCCGTCCGGCAGAACCTGCTTACTCTCCAAAACACATCCTTCTTGACAGCGGACGTCCAGAACAAACTGGCGACCGGCCTAAAGGTGAATTCGGCGCTGGACAACCCGAACTCTTTCTTCACAGCATCTGCCTTGAACTCTCGTGCAAACGATTTGAGCAGTCTGCTTGACGATATGGGCCAGTCGGTCAACACCATCAAGGCAGCTGATGACGGTATCAGCGCCATAACCAAGCTGGTGGAATCCGCAAAGGCAAAAGCCAACCAGGCTTTGCAAACGCAAAGCCAATACGAGCGGAAACAATTTGCTGCACAATACAACGAACTGCTTGAGCAGATTGAAGATACTGCTCGGGACTCAAGCTATAAGGGCAAAAACCTTCTTGCTGGTTTTGGCAACGATCTACGGACCCTCTTTAACGAAGATTCCACGTCCAGACTTGATATCGCCGCAGTTGACTACACCGACACTACCCTGTCCGGTGGCCTAAACCTCTCTGATCTTGCAGAAGGCAGCGGCGGTGGTTCAGCATTCAACCTGGCAGGGGGCAAAACCACCATCACCTTGACAGGTGCCGATGGTGCGCTGAACTCCAGTTCTACCCTCAGCGAGTTGTCTGCGCTTAGCTCGACTTCAAACATTGAGATCGTTGACAAATCTGCAACGAACGGTGCTTCTCTCGCCACCGTAAGCCGGACTGCTTCCGTTCAAGAACTTGTTGACAGCCTAAACTCTCAAGAAGGTGTACGGGCGGAGTTCGATGAAACCAATGGTGAACTCACGATTTACAGCAACGAAGATCTCGTCCTTGGAGATGGAACTGCATCATCTCTTACCGCTGCTCTCACGTTTGGTACTGTCACCGCAGCTGTCGACGCGAGCGACTTCACATCCGGCTCAACTCTGGCCGACAGTGGTTCGTTCGCTATTGGCGACACCATCACACTGACAGATGGTAACAACTACGAACTCGGCTCTCTGGAAATTGAATCCGACACAACAGTCGATGATTTAACTAACTTCATCAACGACTTTAATGGCGTAACAGCATCGTTCACCAATGGTCGCCTAGGCTTCACATCAGAGACCGATCTTACGATCAACAGTAAAAGAAGCGGAACCGACAACACGGACTTCGCGTCACAGGGCTTCGCAGCTACTGCGAGTGGAAGCTTCAGTATCGCAACAGACGACGATTCGGGTTTCGCAACCGATAGCGACATCAACCGGACAATTACACGGCTGAATAACGCGCTTGGGAACCTGAGAACACAGGCATCCGAGTTTGGTACCAACCTATCGATTGTTGAAAATAGGCAAGATTTCACGAGATCGATCGTGAATACACTCCAAGAAGGTGCTGGTAAACTCACTTTGGCAGATACCAATGAAGAGGGTGCTAACTTGCTGGCCCTGCAGACACGGCAGCAGTTGGCATCAACCTCCTTGTCCTTCGCCTCTCAGGCAGATCAGACCGTATTGTCCTTGTTCTAAAAGCAGAATCAGTTTCGCACCAAAAAACGCGAACACGAGCACAAACGGCGGGTTTACCACCCGCCGTTTTTGTTGTCTGACTGCAGTTACTTGGAAGAAGTCATAAATTTTCTCTCGTAATTTCAATTAGTTAAAAGAAAGCTTTTGGTAACTTTTATTTAAATAACGTTAATTCGTGCATCACCGATTAACTTTCCGTTTAGATTTACGCACGAGGCCCTGATCTGCGAACAAGTACGCAGCGGTGGGCTGTACGAGTACTGAACAGGAAATGCGGTGAAGCCAGATGCCTGATATTGTTCTTTCCAGCGCCGTTCGCGACAACCTTCTGTCCTTGAAAAAGACAGCGGCATTCCAGGAAACAACTCAGAATCGCCTTGCGACTGGTCTGAAGGTGAACTCGGCCCTCGACAATCCGAACTCATATTTCACCGCACAATCTCTGAACGACCGGGCCGGCGATCTGTCCAACCTACTGGACAACATGGGACAGGCCGTTCAGACTCTGCGCGCGGCTGATGACGGCATAACATCGATTACCAAACTCGTTGAATCCGCAAAGGCCATCGCGAACCAAGCGCTTCAGACGTCCAGTGAGTACGAACGGCGCCAATTTGCGATCCAGTACAATGCCATTCTTGAGCAAATCGAGGACATGGCCAAGGATTCGGGCTACAAAGGCAAGAACCTCCTTGCTGGTGCCGGCAATGAGCTGGAGGTGATCTTTAACGAGGACAGCACCTCCAACCTGACAGTTGATCCGGTTGATTTTACCGACACCACCCTGGACACAGGCTTGAACCTCGACGATCTGGCAACCGGCACGTCTGGGACGTCTTCGTTTGATATGTTTGGTGGTACAATTACTTTAGACATGACGACTGCAATGCAGGCATCGTCCAACCTGACGGATTTGCCGGGCTGGGTGAATGGCGACCAGATCACCTTAACCGACAGTTCGGGCACTACCACTTTGACGGTCGGCACCGACATAACTACACTTCAGGATTATGTAGACGCCCTGAATAACCTGAACGGTGTTCACGCGTCTTTCGATGAGTCTACTGACGATATCACCATTACGTCTGGCTTAGATAATCCGCTGTATATTTCAAAGAACACGGCTTCAGGTGCCGGTTCTGCGGCAGCAACAGACGGCAGCGCGACCGGTGGAACAACTTCGACGGCTTCTGTAACAGCCCTGTCTGCAACAAACACACTCATCACATCTGGTGGATTCCAAGCTGGTGACACGATTACCATCACAGATGGCAACGGATTTGAACCGGCTTCATTAGAAATTGACGAGGAAACGACGGTCGACGATCTCGTCAAACTGATTAACAATGTGAAGGGACTCGACGCGACCTTTTCGGGTGGCAGCGTCAGCCTGATAGGCGAAGTATCCTTCAATATTACCAGCGATAACACGGACTTTAATCGCATGACCCTTGCGTCGGCATCTAGTACTGTGGCACTCAGCGCTGTTTCGTCCGAGTTCAAGACCGACACCGATATCGAACGTACACTTCAGGCGATTAACGCTTCGTTGGATGAGCTTCGAAACTCCGCCCGCAGTCTGGGCACAGCGCTGTCCACAGTGCAGATCCGAACAGACTTTACCCAGAACATCATCAATACACTTGAGGTGGGCGCTGGCGACCTGACAATTGCCGACATGAATGAGGAGGGCGCAAACATGCTGGCCCTTCAAACACGGCAGCAGCTGTCATCAACTGCCCTATCCCTGGCCAACCAGGCGGAACAAAGTGTACTCAGCCTGTTCGGCTAACCGGAAAAGCCGGATTCGGCAGGTATCGGGTGAAAGTGTTAACCTATTTGTTAACGTTTCGCTCCGATACTCAAACGTGGAGGTCAAGGAATGGCGCTCAAGGTCGAGTTAAAGCCGGGAGAAAGGATAATCATTGGTGAAAGCGTAATTACCAATGACAACCAGAGAACCCGCCTATTCATAGAGGGCGACGCGCCGATCCTTAGAGAAAAGGACATTCTCACACCTGACACCGCAGATACGCCAGCAAAACGCGTCTATCTTGCAGTTCAGTTGATGTATTTATCCACCGACCTGGAGCGAGTTAAGGAAAGTTACTTCACCCTGGTCAATGACATCGTGAAGGCCGCACCGAGTACGATCCCTTATGTCACACGGATTAGTAACTCGATTATATCCGGATCCTTCTACAAGGCACTGAAAGAAGCTCGTAAGCTCATTGAGTATGAAGGGACGCTGATCAGTCATGTACAAACAGGCAGCGCAGGCCTATCAGAAAACCAGCCAGGCAGCACCGGTATCGCCGCGGGAACTAGAAGCGACACTGCTGATGAAAGCCGCAGCCCGGCTCCAGCTGATCAAGGATGAATGGGATGACCTCTCCCTCGCGGAGGTCGATGACGCTCTGATTTACAACCGTAAACTCTGGACGGTTCTTGTCACTTCTGCGACCAGTGAAGAGAGTTCTCTGCCACTGGAAATCAAGAACAACATCGGGTCTCTGGGGGTTTTTGTCTTCAAACAGACGATGACCGTCATCACGACGCAAGATCCGGAGAAGCTTGGAGCACTTATCAGCATCAACCGCACGATCGCGGAAGGCTTGCGGGCAAAGCCTGAGTAAGTCAGCTCGCCCTATAGACGACAAAAAAGCCGGTGAATTGACACCGGCTTTTTTTTTGCATTCTGGTCGAGTGAGGGCCTTACCTCAGATAGTCGGCAAGGCTCAGGTTGAAGACGATCGAAGAGGCATTGTAGGAGACTTCGATGTTAGTCCTGAGTTGCAGGATTTCTGCGGCAAGCCGGTCCTGATCAATGCCTTCGATCTCTCCGATGGTCGCCTCGTAGGTGTTTACCACCTGGATGTGACGTTGATCCGTCAAACTTGCGGTTCGATGAGCGATTGCAATATCTGTCGAGATGTCCACGATACCAGACTGATCAATACCAGGTGGCTGCAAGATGGCCCGTAAATCTGTCGAGAGCGCGTTGTAGTACTCCTCGTCCAGTTGGGCGCCACCGGAGAAATCAGCCGCGGCAAATGTTGCAAGTGTTTGCACGAGCTCTTGAAGTGGCTCCTCGTTGGCCCTGACGCCATATTCTACCGTCAGATTTGTATCAATGATCGCGTTCTTGTCGGTGCGCGGATCCGTGGTCGTCGTATTGCGTCCTGTATACCAAGAGACGGTATCCGTTGCGCCGGACGTCAGCGCAGTCGCAGTGGTGTAAGGAGGACCATCAACTCTCTGCGGGACTTCACCGTTGTAAGTGCTGAAGAACTCGTCCGAAGCCCAAATATCTGATGCAGCCTTCAGGGTTGTTTGGGCGGCATCTTCCAACTCCTGAGCAATAGCGTCGCGGAGGTTTTGTGCCGTCTCTTCCAAATCCGCGCCAATCGCGAATGTCCCCTCAGCTTCATTGGAGGCGGCTGCCGTCAACGTGATTGTCGTTGTATTGGTATGATCAGGCGGGAGCGTCAGTGTAATTTCAATCTGCTCGCCAAGCGTCGGTTGTCCCGTGAATTGAACATCGAAAGTATCCGGGTCCCCTCCTCCTGGGCCTGTGAGTGTCACGTTGGTTAGCGTTGATGTCACGGATGAAATATCGAAGCCGAAATCGTGTGCCCCGTCTTCCGCAATTGTAAACGTGGAATCCACTGGACCGGGTGTTGTCGTTAGGGCAGACACGGTCATCCGACCATTATTCAAGGCACCCAAGTTCGCTTGGGAAAACTCGCTCATGTAGTCCTTCAGGCCTGAAAGGCCGTTGGCCCCGTTCATAATGGTATCAATGGTTTGGACCGGATCGGAGATCGCATCCGTCCCGCCGAACGGATAGTAACCGGCGACTTCAGTATTCAAGATATTGAGTGCTTCGTTCAACAAGAGCTCTGCTCTTGACTGGGTCTGGGTCTGACCATCGCTCTGAATCACAAAGTCATTTGTATCCATGGCGGATTTGGCATCACGCCGGATATCCTCCAAACGATCCAGCGACACGGTCATCGCCTCTAGATGCAAGTTGGAGATCGTGATTGTCTCTTGATAGGATTCGATCAGGCTGACTTTTTGCGTCAGCTGAATATCCAGTAGCCGGCGATCACCAATGTCGCCATAGGTGCTGCCAACCTTGCCACTCGCCAGCTGTGTTGTCTTCTCAGTGAGCTTGTCATTGAGGTTCAACAGCTGGCTGGTCAGGTAACTCCGCGACGTTGAGATGGATGATACTGGCATACGCTACCTCACCACGTTCAGCAGTTCTTGCATCAGATCATTAATCGTCTGCATGACACGGGCATTCGCCGCATAGGCGTTTTCCAGCTGAACCAGAAACGCCATTTCAGCATCGAGATTGACCGAATAGCTCTCCTCGTATCGGACCGCGAGATTGAGCGTCAGAGCTTCTTTGGAATCCGAATACGTCTTTGCATCAGCTGCCTGGTTGCCCTGATAGGCCACCGTCTGGTTGATGTAGTCCAGAACAGTGCCTTGGAACGGGCTCGAGCTGCTGCCCATACCGGCCTCAGGGTCGAAATAGGCAGTTTCGTTGGTCAATGCATTCAGCAGATACTGCGCCCGCGCAGGATCGTTCTCAGAGTTTGCAGCTGGGGTTGTCTGGTAATCGACAAGCAGAGAACTGTCCGCAAGCAGCGCTGGATTGACGCTTATTCCATTCGCAAACCCGACACGCTGTCCGCCGTTCTCAGGAGCATCGGTAAACACTTCAGTGCCGTTACGCTGGTCAACAAAGATCGACAGGCCCAAGCCCTGATCGGTGGTCGCTGAAGGCGTGATATTCGCCGACAAGCTCTCAACCGTTGTTGCATTGGGTACGGTGGTACTGTCGCCGAGAATGCGCAGGTTGTCACTTCCGTCGTTTGAGACCTGCAAATCCGGCGCTGCAGTGCCCAACGCAGCAATGATACTGGTGATGTAAGTGGCTGGTGTACCGCTGGAGATGTCAATGCCGACAACCGTGTCATTCGGATTGGTTGTTGCTGTATCTGCGAGCGGCAACAGCGTTGGATCGCTAACCGCCATAAGCGTGATCGTCTGCGACTGACCTGCCGAGTCGGTGTACTCCAGATTGATTGTATTGCCGGATTGAAGACCGGACACAGGCAGATCGAAGCCCGTATCCGGACCGACGGTTGCCGCCGTGCTGGCTTGCGTCACATTGGAAAACGCCAAAGAAAGTTCAGCTGCGATGGTGTCCAGCTGTTTTTGAGCCTCGATCAGGACGTCGTCCCGCAACTCCATGGTTGCGACCATGAGGCCCGTGCCAGTCGTGCGGTCACGCCCTGAGGCCCCTGCAGGTACGATATCAAACTGGGCACCACCGGCCGTCGTTGCGACTATGGCGTTACCCTGCTGATCTGCTCCCAGTCTGTTTGTCGGCTGAAAGGCTAGCGTTGCAGCCTCGCCATCAGAGAACAACGGCTGACCATTTTTGGTCTGAATAAAAAGCGTGTTCGTGGTCGTTTTGCTGACATTCAGATCCAGATAACCGGAAAGCTGTTCAACGAGGCGGTCGCGCTCGTCTTCCATTTCCGAGCTGGAAACGCCAGCCTGTGTGGCATCGCGAATGGCCGCATCGATTGATTCAATGCTGGATAGAAGGCTGTTTACTGTCTCCGTCTGGCGAGCAAGCGCCTCGTCCGCCTCCTGGCGCAAATCGGCGATCTGCTGGTAGGAGGAATTCAATTCCCGCGCCATCGCGTCAGCAGCAGCCACCACTTCCTGCTGAGCGGCGTAGGTGCCTGGTTGGTTGACCAGCGACGACAGGGCCGAAGTCAACTCCCCCGCCAGGGCTGAGAGGCCGGTCTGATCACCAATGGTGCCAAAAATGTCGTCGAGACGATCTGTGAAAGCCGCAATCTGTTTGCCGTAGTTCGTGTCGGCCAAGGAATTGAAGTAATCCGATTGGATTTCTTCATTAATGATGCGGCTAATCTCGTTGGTGACGATCCCGGCGACATTGCCTTCGCCGTCGAAATAGGCATTTGCAGAGACTGTTTTCTTGGAATAGCCGGCCGTATCAGCGTTCGCGATATTCGATGCGGTGACATCGATCTGACGCTGATTGAACGATATGCCGAAAACCGCTGTATTCAGGGCACTTGTCAGTCCCATGGCGGCTACTCCTCAGAATTACTCAGAAAAGGGATCGCTGGCGACCAAAGCCGCCAGCGTATGAGAGTTAGCGGACCATGTTCAGGGCGCTGTCCAGCATTTCGTCCGCAGAGGTGACGATCCTGGAGTTTGCCGAATAGGCTTGCTGCGTAATGATCAGCTTGGAAAACTCGTCCGCAATATCTGCGTTGGAGAGCTCAAGGGCGTTGGAGATCACGGCACCGCCGCCGGACAAGTCGGCATCACCGGAGTCGGAGGTCGCAGCAAAGGCCGCTCCATCCACCCGGCGCAGGTTTTGCTCGGCCTGGAAGGTTGCCAGCGGGATTTCATAGAGCGCACGTGTCTGGTTGTTGGAATAGCTCGCAATCACGCGGCCAGATTCATCGATGGCGATGTTTGTGAGTTCACCAGCCGCATAACCGTTCTGGCTCAGGTTGACGGATGTCGCAATTCCGTCCGGATCTGCAAATTGCGTCAAAGAACCGTTTGCAAAAGAGATGGTGATGCTGTCGGCTGCGTTACCAGCAGTACCAGCTGTGACCCCACCTACTGTGATTTCATCAAGCGTGAAGCTTTCCGTGCCAGTGTTGGTGACCGTAACAGCGCCAGCCCCGTTAGGAGTAAGCGTGCTAATGTCGCCATTACCGTCAAACGTCACATCACCGATCTTATAATACTCGTTCGTCGCATCGCCGCCGGTATCAATGTACATGCTCCAGACTTCGGCGCCTGCAGTGTTGTCGATCTTTGCCCACCGGATATTCAATGGAACTTCCGAGCCGTTCGAATTGTAGGTTGTTACAGAACCACCTGTAATTGATGTGGCCAGGAAGTCCGTTTCATTGGTGCCACCGACCGCGATGTCGCTGGCACCAAGGTTTGCACCAGTAGCAGGTGGAGAGTTGGCACCTGTATTCAGAAGCGCCGTAGCGGCATCGGAACCATCGTAGTTCGTGGTATCTGGAACAGTCGGCAGGCTTGCCTGATAATTGACAGTCGTTGTTGAATTCGCGGCCAGCGGCTGACTGTTGATCTGAATAACCGATGGATTATCGCCGACCGGGTTGCCGGTCGTCGGATCAAGAGGAAAACCCTTCAGATAGTAACCCGACTGGTTGACGAAGTAGCCTTCCTTGTTGACTTCAAAGTCGCCAGCCCGTGTGTAGAACGTGTCATCCGCAAAGGTTGTTGAGCCGTCAACAAAATCGGCTGCCTGTGTCACGACGAAGTAACCTTCGCCGTTGATGGCCATATAGGTATCAACGTCATTAGATGAGATGTCGCCACCGATCGTGTTGGTTGCACGCGACGTGGCATAGGTTGTTCCTGACACCTGGTCGGCCTGCGTGGACCCACCACCGGATACCAGATCGGAGAAGGTCGTATCGAGACGCTTGAACCCAACCGTCTGTGAGTTCGCAACGTTGCCCGAGATATTTTCAAGCGCGGTCGCCTGCGCTGACAAACCAGAAACGGCGGAGTTGATCGCCCCGTAAATACCCATGTTTCGTCCTCTTGGTCACTGTGGGCATGCTCCTGAACAAGGACAGCCCGGTTTCGAAGAGGATCAGCAAGCAATGTGCCAAACTGAACAGAAGTCGGATTCAATAAATAATATCAGTCAGATAAAACAATTTTCCGCGTTTACCTATCGGCGAACGACAGCGGCACACCGTGTTCAGAGCGGCAAAAACTTCCCGGCGAACAGGCAAGAGTCTCCACTTACCGGTGCTCAACCGGCACACTCGGCAAAAAGCTGACTTGCATCCCATGCGCCCGCCTGCCACCTTTCGGCAACATGAATGACAGGGACACCCACATGCGCTTTGAAGGCACCGATAGTTACATCGCCACTGAGGATCTGAGAGTTGCGGTCAATGCCGCAGTCGCACTCGAGCGGCCTCTTCTGGTCAAGGGCGAACCTGGAACAGGAAAGACTGTCCTTGCTGAACAGGTCGCCCAGGCCCTCAACGCCCCGTTGATCGAGTGGCATGTGAAATCGACAACCAAAGCGCAGCAAGGCCTTTATGAGTACGATGCCGTGTCCCGTCTTCGCGACAGCCAGCTTGGCGACGAACGGGTCAAGGACATCAACAACTACATCCGCAAAGGCAAACTCTGGGATGCGTTCGTGGCACCGGAAAAACCGGTTCTGCTGATCGATGAAATCGACAAGGCGGATATCGAGTTTCCGAACGACCTTCTGCTCGAACTCGATCGCATGGAGTTCCACGTTTACGAGACCGGTGAAACGGTTCGCGCCAAACAGCGCCCCGTCGTGATCATCACGTCGAACAACGAAAAGGACCTGCCTGACGCGTTCTTGCGCCGCTGTTTCTTCCACTTCATCAAATTCCCGGATGCCGAGACGATGACAGAAATCGTCGAAGTTCACTTTCCGGGCATCAAGCAGCGCTTGCTCAACGAAGCACTGCGCATGTTCTTTGAAGTCCGGGATGTTCCCGGCCTGAAGAAGAAGCCGTCAACCTCGGAGCTTATAGATTGGATCAAGCTGCTTCTAAATGAAGACATTGACCCTGAGACCTTGCGCCAACAGGATAGTGGGAAATTGATTCCGCCCCTGCACGGTGCTTTGCTGAAGAATGAACAGGATGTCCATCTTTTTGAACGTCTGGCATTCATGGCACGCCGGGAACGGGGATAATCCGATCACGGGACGCATCTGACATGCTCCATCTGACGAAACTTGCCCTCCTCTGCTTGATCGGCGCTTGGACACTCTCCGGCATTGATGCCGCCGAGGCCCAGGTGAGCCCGGAAGCTGAGGCTGGCTGGCAGAGCGATGTAGAGGGCCTGCGGCATTTCACCGGCCTGCGCTGCCCGGATGTTATTGGAGCTTTTTACCGTATCAAGGTGATGGAAGGTGATGGCTCAAGCCTGGCTGGCTGCATCTATACCGGCCGCGACGGCATTACCGCGGTATTGCGGATGCACTTGCAAGGCTCAGGACGCCGCGAAGCAGTCAGTTTTTCACGCAGCTATAAAGCAGCCGGATTTGAATCCATCTTGTTAAGCGGCCCCGCGGAGACGGGCATTTCCTTCAAGACCGGAACGCGGGATAACGCGACCCAATGCGAAACCTTCTGGCATTTTGCCGGTGCGAAAGCCGACTTCACCCTTTGGATGGCCTACACTCTACCAACTCAGGAAATTGACATTGGCCCGGCAATCGCGTCTTTCACAGAAGCATTGGCCCGCCAGAATTGATCCGGTTCGGCTCCAAAGGACAAAAGCGAGGGCATCTGCATGCGTCTCTACCTTTTTAGGCACGCAAAATCCGACTGGGGAGACGCCGATCTTGCAGATTTTGACCGTCCATTGAACGGACGCGGGAAATCTGCCGCCCGCGTGATGGGGCGGTATCTGCGCGAACAAAACCTCCTTCCAAACCGCATCCTGTGCTCCACCTCTTTGCGAACTCGCGAGACGCTCTCTCGCACCCTGCCCTTTCAACCCCAGGAAGCGCAGATCCATCTGCTGTCCGATATCTACGACGAAAGCGATCTCAGCTACACCAACGTGATCCGGCGCCATGGCGGACGGGCCCAGCAGCTCATGATGATTGGGCACAACCCGGCCACCGAGCAGACCGCAATCGAACTCGCCGGAACCGGTGATGCAGATGCCATGGCAGATCTGCGGATCAAGTTCCCCACTGGCGCGCTCGCAGTCATCGACTTCGACATAGCCAGCTGGGATGAAGTGCAGATCGGAACCGGCCACCTGGAGCGGTTCATCAAGCCCCGGGATCTCGCCGCAAAATTGGACGACTAACCGCCGGAGCGCCACTTACATTTGCAAGTCCATGGACTGACGCCTACATGACGGCCATGGAGGCCATTGCTTGACATCCCTGACAAATCTCGCCGAAGAAGCCCGGCTGACCCTTGCCAATCTGACAGATGCCGCAACAGACCTGGCTGTACCAAGCCTGCGTCTCGGCGTCACCGGCCTGGCCCGCGCGGGCAAGACCGTGTTCCTGACATCACTCGTGCACAATCTGGTGCATGGCGGCCGCCTGCCTGTGTTCAGCGCCGCAGCGGGTCAGAGGATGACCGGTGCACGCCTGCAGCCCCAGCCCGACGATGCGGTTCCAAGGTTCGACTACGAGAGCCATGTTCAGGCCCTGGTCAAAGACCAGATCTGGCCGCAATCCACACGGCAGGTGTCCGAACTCAGACTGACCATCGACTATGAAAGCGCCTCCTACGTTTACCGGAAACTCGGACCGGGCCGCCTGCATCTGGACCTCATCGACTATCCTGGCGAATGGCTTTTGGATCTCCCCTTGCTCGACAAGGACTACGCAACCTTTTCCGCAGAGGCGGTTGCGCGGGCACAGAAAGAGCACCGATCATCGATTGCCGGACCCTACCTTGAGGCATTGAATGAAGCCGCTGCAAAAGCGGATGCGCCGGAAGATGAACAAACTGCGCAGAAACTCTCAGCGGCTTTTAAAAGCTATTTGAGCGCCTGCCGCGCGGATGCACATGCCTTGTCGATGCTGCCACCCGGTCGGTTTCTGATGCCCGGCGACCTTGATGGGTCTCCAGCGCTCACCTTCGCCCCACTCGACATTGCCCCGGATGCCCCCCCGGCGCGGTCGGGCACGATGCGCGCGATGATGGAGCGGCGTTATGAGGCCTACAAGGCCCATGTGATCCGCCCGTTCTTCCGCAACCATTTTGCACGGCTGGACCGGCAGATCGTCCTCGTTGATGTCCTGCAGGCACTAAACGCGGGCCCACATGCTATGCTGGATCTGGAAATTGCTCTCAGCGAAGTGCTGTCGGCATTCCGGCCGGGCCGCCGGAGCTGGTTGTCGTCCATACTCAGCCGAAGGATTGACCGGATCCTCTTTGCGGCGACCAAGGCCGACCATGTTCACCGCACCGATCACGACCGATTGGAAGCGATCACCCACCGCCTGGTAGGAAGAGCCGCTGACCGCGCCCGGTTCAAGGGCGCTGAAGTTGATGTCCTTGCGCTCGCAGCCGTGCGTGCGACCCGGGAAGCCAGTGTCCGCCACAAGGGCCAGAAGCTGCCCGCAATCCTCGGCACACCCCTGCCAGGCGAGAAGATCGACGGAGAAACCTACGACGGCAATACGGAAATCGCGATGTTTCCCGGAGACTTACCGGAAAACCCGAACATACTCTTTGAGGATATTGAATCACTTTCTCAAGACACCGGCCAATCTCCGCATCAGGCTGATCCTTCACTGCAGTTCATGCGGTTCCGGCCGCCGAAGCTGGACACGACCGCAGAAGGCCTGACACTGTCCGTACCCCATATACGCCTCGACCGGGCCTTGGAATTCCTTCTTGGAGACCGTCTGGCATGACCGATACGAACAACCGCCCGCCCCGCAAACCGGCCGCCTTCCGTCTCGATGACAGCAAGGTTCAGCTCTCCGACGACCAAACAGAAAACCCATCTGCCGGCCACGCATTGGTCACCGAAGAGGTGCTTGACGAAGAAGCCCCACGCCTCCCTCGCTCGGCCAGCACACCCAAGTCCGGCTCCAGCTTCGGCAAATGGCTTCTGGTTGGTCTCGGTGGTCTTGTTTCCCTCAGCATCGGGCTTGCCGTTGACAGTCTGATCCGGGATCTCTTTTCCAGAACCGACTGGCTCGGATGGCTTGGCGTCGCCCTTGCCGCCATCGCCGTTGCCGGACTGATTGGCTTGACCGCGCGCGAACTTGCCGGTGTTCTCCGTCTCAAGCGCATCGATGATCTCAGGGAGCGATTACAAACCGCCGCTGACACCGATGATGCTGAGAAAGCTCAGAACGGCCTGAAAGACCTCCTCGCCATTTACCAGGACCGGCCGGAGACCGCGCTTGGACGCAAGACGTTGAGTGGCCATATGCGCGAGATCATCGACGGCAAGGATCTGGTGATGCTGGCTGAGCGCGATCTTTTGCAGGCTCTGGACCAGGAAGCCCGCAAGATCGTCATGAACAGTGCCAAGCGGGTGTCCATCGTTACGGCTGTCAGCCCCCGGGCGTTGGTCGACCTTCTGATGGTGTTGTTTGAAAACGTCCGCATCATCCGCCGCCTGTCGACCCTTTACGGTGGACGTCCGGGCACGCTCGGCTTTATCCGGCTGGCCAAGCACGTCTTGGCCCATCTTGCAGTTACCGGCGGCATGGCTGCAGGTGACAGCCTTGCCTCACAAGTGCTTGGACACGGCGTGGCAGCACGCCTGTCAGCACGTCTCGGCGAGGGCGTTATCAACGGCATTTTGACCGCAAGGATTGGCATTGCCGCGATTGCCGTCTGCCGGCCAGCGCCGTTCATTGCAACAAAGGGCCCCAGCGTGTCCGACTTCATGAGCGAACTTTTGTCCTCCGCTGAAGCTGAGACCGAATCCAAGAACAGCAAAACAACAAGCTAATCTGACCAGCAACGCGCCAATTAAGTACTTGAAGTTCAAAAACGGAAAATAGGCATCAACACACCAGCAACCTATAGTCGAAATAGTCAATAACAACTTAACCATACACAAGTATCTTGACTAGAATACCGCTACGGAATTGACCCTTATCAATGCAAAAATTACTTTGCTGGCGTAGCCATTTTGCGACCCGAAGAGAGGACCCAAAATGGCCGCAGAGACACTTTCAACCGAAAACAAAACCCAGGCACCCGCCAACAACGGGACCTTGACCGAACCGGCCAAAAAGCCAGCTCCGAAGCGCACCCGGAAAACTCCGGCGCAAGCGGCCCCGGCTCCCCAAACAGCTGAACAAAAAGAGGCCAACGACCGCCTGCATCAGCTCGCTCAAATGCGGCGCGATCCGGCAGCGATCAATCATGTCTTCGAAACCGGCGAGTACCCTTACGCCAACAAGATGAAGCGGGCGCCCTATGAAAAACGGAAGGCGGCCCTTCAGGCAGAGCTGTTGAAAGCACAGCAATGGGTCCAGGACACCGATCAGCGCATTGTTCTCATTTTCGAAGGCCGCGATGCGGCCGGCAAGGGCGGTACGATCAAGCGGTTCAATGAACACTTGAACCCGCGGGCGGCCCGCGTGGTTGCGCTTCAAAAGCCGACAGAGCGCGAAAGCAAACAATGGTATTTCCAGCGCTACATTGAGAACCTGCCCTCAGGCGGTGAAATGGTGTTCTTCGACCGGTCCTGGTACAACCGCGCCGGTGTCGAACGGGTCATGGGCTTCTGCTCCCCCAACCAGTACCTGGAATTCATGCGTCAGTGCCCTGAAGTTGAACGGATGCTGGTTCGCGATGGAGTTCTGATGTTCAAATACTGGTTCTCGGTGACATCCGAAGAGCAGCGCCGCCGGTTCAAACAGCGGGAAGTCGATCCGCTGAAACAGTGGAAGCTCTCCCCGATCGACAAGGCGTCTCTCGACAAATGGGACGACTATACCGAGGCCAAGGAAGCCATGTTCTTCTACACCGACACCGCCGATGCGCCCTGGACCATCGTCAAGTCGGATGACAAGAAACGCGCCCGCCTCAACTGCATGGAGCATTTCCTGTCCTCCCTGCCCTATCCGGGCAAAAATACCCGCGTGGTCGGCCAGCCAGATCCGCTGATTGTCGGCACCGGCCATCACGTCATCGGCCGGGATCACCACATCCTTGGCAAGACGCTCCATCCGGACATTAAGGGTGGCCGGTCTACAAACGGCAGCTAACGAACAATTTGAGGCCTTATATCGAGGACAAACAGGCGGGCCGAACCATCCGGCCCGTTTTCATTTGTGTCTCACTCAGAAAACAAATCAGCGCAAGAACGGCTCGACACCCAACACCACCACCGTTAATCTCGCCGCATGTTCATTACCTTTTTCACCGAACTGAAATCTGCCGGAATCCCGGTCTCCTTACGTGAGTATCTGACGCTGATGGAGGCGCTGGATAAGGATCTGGCCGAGCGCAGCGTCGAGGATTTTTATTATCTGGCGCGCCTGTCGCTGGTGAAGGACGAGAGCAATCTCGACAAGTTCGACCGGGTGTTCGGGACAGTGTTCAAGGGTCTGGAGCTGATGAGCGATGTGCCCATCACGGAGATCCCTGAGGACTGGCTTCGCAAGCTCGCCGAAAAACACTTGAGCGAAGAGGAAAAGGCGCAGATCGAGGCCATGGGCGGATTTGAGAAGCTCATGGAGACCTTGGCTGAGCGCCTCAAGGAACAGGAAAAACGCCACCAGGGCGGCAACAAGTGGATTGGCACAGCGGGTACATCGCCATTTGGCGCCTACGGGTACAATCCGGAAGGCATCCGGATTGGCCAAAAGGAAAGCCGGCACCGGCGTGCCGTGAAGGTCTGGGACAAACGCGAGTTCAAGGATCTCGATGACACCCAGCTTCTTGGCACCCGCAACATCCAAGTTGCCTTGAAACGGCTGCGCAATTTCGCCCGCACGGGCGCAGCAGAAGAGCTGGATCTCGATCACACGATCAAGGCGACCGCTCACAAGGGCCTTCTCGACATCAAGATGCGGCCCGAACGGCACAATGCCGTCAAGGTGCTTCTGTTCTTCGACATTGGTGGATCGATGGACGATCACATCCGGGTCTGCGAAGAACTCTTTTCTGCCGCGCGGTCCGAATTCAAGGTGATGGAGCATTTTTACTTCCACAACTGTCTTTATGAGACGGTCTGGAAGGAAAACAGGCGGCGCCACACCGAGCGGCTGCCAACGATTGACGTGCTGCACAAGTACCCGTCCGACTACAAGATCATCTTCGTCGGTGATGCTTCCATGAGCCCCTATGAGATCGCCTATCCGGGTGGATCGGTGGAGCACTGGAACGAAGAAGCAGGATCTGCCTGGATGCAACGCCTCACCGGGCTCTACAACAGCGCCATCTGGCTCAATCCTGTCCGCCAGGAACACTGGCGTTACACACCCTCGATCCAGATGATGCAGGAATTGATGGAAAACCGCATGTTCCCGTTGACCGTGGAAGGACTGACGGACGCCATGAAGGAACTGGCCCGCTAACCGGCCGACAGGGGCGCAGAATATGTCTGGACAGAAACCGCCCGCCTCTGCCTCACCGGTCGCCCATGCAACAACGACCGGCATGACCGGTGGCGGGTTTTACAATCAGAACTCCACACCACAATGGGACGCAACAGCTGCTGTCCTTGACTATCTGGAAGCCGCCGCCGATGCGCTGCCGCTCCAGGGTCGCGGGCCAGTCTGTCTGGCCGATTTCGGCTGCTCTGAGGGGAGAAACTCCATCGCAGCGCTGAGCAGGCCCGTCTCCCGCCTGGTGCAGCGGACAGACCGGCCGATCCAGACGATCCATTCCGACCTCCCGACCAATGACTTCTCAAGCCTCTTGCGTTCTCTGCGGCCGGAGGGGCACTCCGTTTTTGGAGAGCCGAATGTCTATTCGTCCGTTGTTGGCGGCTCGATGTATGACCAGCTGCTGCCGGATAGAAGCCTGCATATGGCGACGACGTTCAACGCGATCGGTTTCCTGTCCAGAAAACCCATTGCGACGCTGCCGGGTTACATCTTTCCAAATGGTCCAAGCGCTATCCGCAACAACGGCTTCGTTTCCGAAGAAGATCAGGCGGCTTTTTCCAAGCTCGCGCGGCAAGACATTGCGACCTTTCTAAAAGCCCGAGCCAAGGAGCTGGTGCCAGGCGGCAAGCTGCTGCTGCAGGTGTTCGGCGCAAATGAGACCGCAAGCACCTGCGACGGGATCTATGATCTTCTAAACGATGCGGTTCTCTGTTTCGTCGAAGACGGCTCGATATCCCAGGACGTTTACGAGGCGTACTATCAGCCGGTCTATATGCGGACGTTGGAGGAACTGACAGCACCTGTCAGCGATCCGGCACTTGGCGCTGCCGGGCTTTTCCAGATTGACCACGCAACATCCTACGAGATCCCTGTCTCCTTCAATGAGCGCTTTTCCGCGGATGCAGATCTACAAACGTACGCGCGCGATTACGTCAATTTCTTCCGCGCCTTTACTGAAGCGGCTCTCAGAAATGCACTCCCGGCAAACGATCAGCGGGACACTCTTGTTGAGCAGATCTACGAAAAAGCCATTCAGTTGCTGAAAGCGGCACCGGACCTCTATCCGTTCCGCTATATCGCCGTCGCAACGCTCATGACACGAACAGACAGTCGGGTGATTTGAAAAAACGGCGGCAGGCTTTCGCCCACCACCGTCTTCCTCCTCCAGAGAAGCAGGGCTAGTCCTCAGCTGTCGCGCAGTACCATGACCGAGCACGGTGCATGACGGACGATGTGGGCGGCATTTGAGCCGATAAAATAGGTGGAAAGCCCCGGTTTGTGGGATGTCATCAACACGAGATCACACTCTGCCTTTTCGGCTTCCTCGATCACTTCATGGTAGACCGACCCAACCCGGACCATCACATCGACCGCTCCTTCCGGGACATCCAGCGCATCACCGATCTTCTGCAAAATGCCAGCGGTTTCCCTCAGCTCGTTTTCCTGAAAGCCTTCCGGCAACTGGCTTGCGACGAAGCTCTGCACTTCCGGACAAACTCCGAGCAAATGGATCTTGGCACTGTAGTCACGGGCCATCTGAGCTGCTTTCGCCAGAGCATCATCGGCAAATTTCGGTTCAGCCGGATCGATGGGAACAAGGATTTTCTTGAACATGGCGTTACTCCCTTAAATTTCTTGAGAGGAAACTAGGCCTCCGCCAAGGCCCTTCGCCATGAGGCAGATCAATCAGCCGTCCGGACTGCCGAAATACCGCCCGGGAGTTACGCCGAATGCCTTCCGAAAGGTCGCGACAAACGCGCTCGGTCCCTCATAGCCGAGTTTATGCGAGACATCCGACACGCTGCGCCCTGCAGCCAAAAGTTCCAGCGCGCGAAACAACTTCACCTGCCGGCACCAGGTCCGGTAGTTCATCCCGGTTTCCGCCTTGATCCGGCGCTCAAAGGACCGGACAGACATGGCGCTTTGTGCCGCGGCCTCGGCGAGCGCCGGAACGTGCGCGGGGCAGCGCACCAAGCCATCGCACAAGTCTCTCAATCTTGGATCTTGCGGCATCGGCAGCTGAAGCGGTGCTGCCGGCAGCATTTTCAGCTGATCAAGAATGACATCAGCGATCCGGCCTGCCGGTCCATCAATGGTTTCCGCGCGCGGGTAGGACATGAACTCCAGGATCAAGGCACGCAGCAAGGTTGTCACCTGGATGACCTGCGCCGTCTTCGGCAAATCCTGGGCGTAGTCATAACTCACATAGACGAACCGGATTTCAGTATCGGTCAGATAACGGGTTTCATGCGCGATCCTGGGCGGGAGCCAAACTGCCCGCTCCGGCGGGGCGAAAAAGGTCCCAACTTCAGTATCGATCGCAATCGAGCCTTTAACGACATGAAAGAGCTGGGCTGAGTCGTGAGAGTGCCAGCCATTATGTCCGGGCCCGGCTCTCTGACTGTTGGCATATCCGATGATCTTCGCCTTCACCTCATGATCGGGGAACGCGGATAACTCCGGATGGATCGGCATGGCCTGCCCTTTTTGATGTTACATGGGATTGGCGAAACAGAAACATATCATGACAAAACAGCGCTAACACGCAAGAGCGCAATCGAAGTACAAGCGAACCGCAGCGCTGCCAGCACCCACTTTTTTGGCAAGAAACAAATGACGTACTTCACACAAAGCACAAACCCAAATGAATTGACCGGGTGGCGCTCGCCCGCCGTCCTTTTGATGATCATGGCCGGAGCCATGCAGCTGTCCTTTGCTGCCTGGTGGAACCTGATGAACAATTTTGCGGTTCAGGAACTAGACTTCACCGGCCGGGAAATTGGCATTCAGCAGTCCATCCGTGAAATACCAGGTTTTCTGAGCTTTCTCGCCGTTTATCTGCTGCTTGTGATGCGCGAGCAAACGCTGGCCTATCTTTCGCTGCTGCTCCTTGGCGTCGGTGTTGCAATTACCGGGTACTTCCCCACGGCGCTTGGCTTCTACATAACGACCCTGATCATGTCGATCGGCTTCCATTATTACGAGACCATGGCGCAATCGCTGTCCCTACAATGGCTGCCCAAGGCAACAGCGGCTGCCAGTATGGGCAAGATCCTGGCCGTGGGCTCATTCGCCCAGCTGATTGCCTACGGTCTGATTTTCATTGCCTGGAAGACGTTCAACCTGTCTTTCACGGTGGTCTTCGCGATCGCCGGTGGCTTGACCATTGTTGTGCTGGCCTTCCTCATCATGGCCTACCCGCATTTCAAGGAAGGTGTTCCGCAGCACAAGAAGCTGATCCTGAAGAAGCGCTACTGGCTCTATTACGCGTTGACGTTCATGGCCGGTGCCCGCCGGCAGATCTTCACAGTCTTTGCCGGCTTCCTGATGGTCGAACGCTTTGGCTACGATGTTCACGAGGTTGCCGGGCTTTTCTTGATCAACGGCGTCTTCAACATGCTGCTTGCGCCAAAGATCGGCAAACTGATCGTCCGCTTCGGTGAGCGCAAAGCCTTGATCCTCGAGTATGTCGGTTTGATTGGGGTCTTCGTGACCTATGCTTTCGTCACCAATGCGACGGTTGCCGCGGCGCTCTACGTGATCGACCACGCTTTCTTTGCAATCGCGATTGCCATCAAGACCTACTTCCAGAAGATCGCCGATCCGGCTGACATTGCACCGACAGCAGGTGTTGCCTTTACAATCAACCACATCGCTGCAGTCTTCATCCCGGTGGTGTTCGGACTGGTCTGGCTGGTCTCCCCGGCAGCCGTCTTCCTGGCAGGCGCCGGAATGGCCGCCGTCAGCCTGTTCCTCTCGACCATGATCCCTTCCAACCCGGATGACGGGAACGAGGTTGATTGGTGGTTCCGCAAACCAGCAGCCCAACCGGCGGAATAACATCCGGACACAAACAAAAACCCCGCCGGAGCGCTCCAGCGGGGTTTTCAATTGGGACTGCGAAGCGCCTTAAGCTTGACGTTCCGGCACGTGAACGACCAGTCCGTCCATGTCGCCCGTTACCTTGATCTGGCAAGACAGACGCGACGTCGGCTTCACGTCATAGGCAAAGTCAAGCATGTCCTCTTCCATCGGTTCCGGCGAACCGGTTTTACCCGACCATGCATCATCGACGTATACATGGCAGGTCGCACACGCGCAGGCGCCGCCGCACTCGGCTTCAATGCCCTGAACCAAGTTCTTGATGGCGTTTTCCATAACCGTGGACCCTTCGGCGGCATCAACTTCCGTCCGGGCTCCATCGGCAGTTACAAAGGTGATTTTTGGCATAGTCGCGTCCAAGGATAAAAGTGTCTCTCGATGACCCGACATAAAGGTTCCGGACAAAAGGTCAAGGACCATGCCATTTATGGATGGAATACAGAGTCTGGCGTTGAGAGAAATCAGCCTTCCAGCAGATCGCAGATATACCCGTTGGCTTCCGTGACCGCCGCGACGAGACCTGTCGTCGGTGCATTGGGTGCAGCTTTCAAGTCCCCTTCCAGACACTCACAGGCCGTCGCGACCCGCGCAGCACCAATCGCCCGCGCTGAGCCCTTGAGTGTGTGAACGAGATCGGCGCGGACAGAAGGATCCGTCTCATTCTCCAAACGCTCCAGCGTCATTCGGGATTGCGACTTGAACAAGTGAAGAACTTGAACCTCGAGATCACGGTTGCCCAGTGTGTTTGTCGCCAGCTGCACCAGATCAATTGGTGCTTCGGGACTGGCACGTCCTGACACGCGTGCCATCGATGAAGGGGCCATAAGGGTGCTCCGAAATACTCAACACATGCCTGGCGGCACCCTGCCGCAAGCTCTACAGGCGTAAGAGTGTGCAGCGAAGACCCAAACGCCCGGTTAAATCAGGCGTTTCACGATTGCAAATTCGAGCATGTCCCCAAAAAATTGATTTCTTGGTTAACGAGCATTAAGGGCCTGCGTCGAACCAGAGGAAAAATCCCTTGCTTTTTCGCAGGTTTCCTGAATCGCTAAAATTTTAATAAAATGATTCGCATTAACTTTTTTCGTTTTTTTGACTTGCGGTCAATAATTCGAAGGCGTCTGCAGTGAGCTTGCAAACCAGCCAGTCAGGCTTGATTGGATTGGAAAACCAAGGCTCTGCCCAACCTGCATCGATGCAGGAACGGATCGTGCGGGCGGGAACCTGGCGGCCTTGATCATCAAAGAGAGGCAACTTTCCTCCCGGCTGGGCGAGCCCTGATATCAACCAGCGCTTTTGTGCAGGCGACAAACTGCCTGTATTAAGTGCAGATCTTTTTGCTGGCCCCGCTTCGCTTTCCGTTACGTTCTTTTGCTTCGTTTGAGGCATGAGATCCCCCTCCTAAGTGATTCAGGCGATTGCTGTTTCTTGTTCGTTAGGAGAGATTGTGCCATTACAGTAACTGATGCGGCAAGATGGGGAGAATGCTGTCAACCTTCATGGTTGCAGCTGGTCAGCGGCGGCCCTTCCCAGAGTTTATGATCCGAACCGGAAACAGTGTTAGTCTCGGTTCAAGATCGGCGCATCCGGTTGACCCTCATGACAGCGAAAAGCTGCCTGAGATCACCGGTGTGTAAAGAGTACGGATGTGAGGCGACCCAAAAATGGCAAATCCGACGAAGGCGAAAGATCCGGCGGAAGCAGCTCTGTCTGCGGTTGAAGAAGCGCTTAAGCTCGATTTCGGCGGCCCTGAAGCTTCAGCGGCAGATCAACCGGCGGAACAGGAAACGCCGAGCGATGAGCGCCCGTCACGGCGCGCGGCCAAGACTGCGGACAACAGCGAAGCGGACAAAGACAACCAGCGCCCGGCACGCCGCCGTGGACGCGGTGGACGACCGCCTGCTGCCAATGACGACCGCCGGAACATCGGCAATCTGATTTACGCCCTGCAACGCCGGCCATCGACAGCGCCTTTCTGGGGTGCATTTGCCCTGAGCGCCGTTTGGGCCGCGCTCGGCACCAGCCTCTTCATGTCTTCGTTCGCCGACCGGGTTGCTGGCGTCACGGATGCAGAAACACTGATGCAGTCTCCGGACATGATCCTGGCTGCCATCGGGATCGTTGTTCCGATCATCTTCTTCTTTGTCATGGCCATGATGATCTGGCGCGCGCAGGAAATGCGCATCGTTGCCCGCGGCATGACAGAAGTTGCACTTCGCCTCGCCGAACCGGAAGACATGGCCAAGGAATCCATCTTGAGCGTTGGCCAGGCCATCCGCCGCGAAGTGGCCGCTATGGGCGACGGCATTGAACGCGCCATCGCCAGGGCCAGCGAGCTGGAGGTGCTGGTTCACAACGAAGTGTCTTCGCTGGAACGTTCCTACAACGACAATGAGCTGAAAATCCGGTCTCTGATCGAAGAGCTGGTCACCCAGCGCGAAGCAATTGTCATGAACGCCGAGCGGGTTCGGGAAACGATCGCCGGCGCGCACGAGAATTTTGCCTCTCAGCTCTCTGACACATCTGGTGAACTCGGGTCGAATGTCGACCAAGCGACCCAGCGGATGATCGACGCGGTGAATGCCCGGGTTGAAGAACTCACCAGCACCGTGGACTCGCGGATCGAGTCCCTTGGCGCGACGCTCAACGCCTCCGGCAACGAGATGGTGGAATCCCTCACCGTCCGCGCGGAAGACTATGTTGCCCGCCTGTCCACCACCGGCACCGAGCTGGTCGAGAACCTCTCGCAAACCGGCACCACGATGTACGAGACCCTCTCCTACCGTGGCAATGAGGTGAACGAACGCTTCGCCGAGACCGCCAATACCTTCGTCGAAACCCTGACCAAGCGTGGCCTGGAGATCAACGAAACGCTGACCACGTCGAGCACCACAGTGGTCGACACGCTCAGCAGCAAGGCGGATGAATTCCGCACCGCGCTTGAAACCACAGGGACTCAGGTCGGCGATACCATCACGGCGCGTGGCGAAGAGATCAACGCGAACCTGTCTCTGACCTCCGGCCGCCTGATCGACACCATCACGGCACGGACCGAAGAACTGGTGACAACGGTCGACACCCGCGTCACTCATCTGGACGAGGCGCTTGCGGAAACCGGCAACAGGGTTGTCGAGAGCATTTCCGAAAAAGGTCAGACCGTCACCGATACCATTTCTATCCGGGGTGCGGAGATCGTCGAGACCCTCTCCAGCCGCTCCACCGAGGTTGCAGAAATCCTGCGCGGCACTGGCGAAAGCATCGTTGTCGACCTGTCCCTGCGCGGCGGCGAAATCGCAGCCAAACTGGACGAAACAGCAGGTTCTCTCACACAGACCATTTCGGTCCGCGGCGGCGAATTGGCCGACAAGCTCGACAATATCTCCGAGCGGATCTACACGGCCATTTCGATCAACGGCACCGAGCTGGACGAGCGTCTTGCTGCCCGCAGCAACGAAATGGCCAGCATCCTTGAACAGCAGACCATCGGCTTCCGCGAGACCCTGGAAAGCGTTTCCGGCCAGTTCGCTGCAGGTCTTGGCGAACAAACCGGCTCTCTCACTCAGAAACTCGCCGAAACCGGCACTCAACTCGCCGAGCTCATCGGCAGCCGCGGTGACCGCGTTGCCGGCGACATCAATGAGATCAGCGGCAAGATCGCTGAGACCATCGAAGTCCGCGGTCAGGCGCTCAACGATGGCCTTGCCAACCGTTTGGGCGAGCTGGAAACAATCGTTTCGGATCGCGGCGGTCAGTTGATCGATGCGTTCGACACCAAAACTCTGTTGTTGTCGGAAGCACTCGACAGCCGTCTGTCGACCCTGGACGTTACATTCGGCAATCGCATCGAAACGATGGACAGCAAGCTGGGCGAGCGGATCGAGACCATGGATGCGTCCCTGGATCAGCGGTTCTCGGCCATCGATTCCACGCTCACAGACCGCATCAGCACGATGGACGCGTCCCTTGGGGACCGCATCGCGGCCATGGACACGTCTCTTGAGCATCGCTTCACAACCATGGATGCAACGCTCGGCGATCGCATCTCGACCATGGATGCGTCTCTCGAGCAGCGTGTGACCACCATGGACACCACGCTCGGCGAGCGGATCTCCACGATGGACTCCTCGCTTGGCAGCCACATTAACACCTTGGATCTGACCCTGGACCAACGCACGGCTGCGTTTGAAGCTGCGCTGGAGTCCCGGACGCAGATCCTCGGCGATGCCATCGAACAACGTACCACCGTTATCAGCGACACGCTGGAGGACAAGACCCGCAACATCACGGATGTCCTCGCGGACCGTTCCGATGCAATCACGTTGCAACTTGGCCAGCGTGTTGAAGCTGCGGGCAACACACTTGCAAACCGTGTTGATGAAATCGGCACCAAGCTGACGTCACATGTTGATACAGCCGCAGGCGCCATGGCCGAGAAGGCAGAGCTCCTGACTGCAACCATGACCAGCGGCACCGACCGGATTGACGAGACCCTCGATGCCCGTGCACGTCAGATTTCCGATACCCTGATTTCACGCACCAAGGAGATCGCTCAGGCCTTCGTTGAAGGTCAGGACGAAATGACCTCTGCCCTCGACAACCGCCTGGCAGAGGCCGGTTCGGTCCTTGGCAAGCAGAGCGAGCAACTGACGGAATCCCTGTCTGAGCGCATTGCTGAGATCAATGTTTCCCTCGGTGCCAAGGTGTTCGAAGTCGCAGAAACGCTCGACACGCGCGCCAGCCAGCTGGAAACCGTCTTGAATGAGCGCCTGGAAAGCATTTCCGGCACACTGACAGGCGAAAGCGAGCGCGCTCGCGATATCCTGACCGCTGTCATTTCCGAGGCAGGCGCAACCCTGTCAACAGAAAGCACCCGTCTCCGCGATATGGTTCAGGAAGCTGTCGCCAGCGCGGTTCAGTCGCTTGCCGATGAGCGCACCCGCACGGTTGAGATCGTGGACGGTGCCCTGAACGATGCGACCGCGAAGCTCTCCGGCGAAGGTGACCGGATGCGCCAGATCGTTCTTGGATCCGTTGGCGAAGCCCGCGGCATCCTGGTCGGCGAGAGCCAGAAAGCTGCCGAGCAGATCACCCAGACCGTTGCACAGGCGAGCGGCTCGTTGACCAGCGAAAGCCAGCGTGCAGCCGTCCAAATCAGCCAGACCATGGAACAGGCAACTGGAGCCATGTCCGGCGAGAGCGCCAAGATCCGCGAACTGGTTCTTGTTGCGGTCGGCGACGCTGCCCGCGCCATGGCTGCAGAGAGCGAAAAAGCGCGCACGCTTTACGCTGGTACACTGGCCGAATTCACCGGTTCCCTTACCGGCGAAAGCGACAAGGTTCGCAGCGAGCTGTCCGGCTTGATTGCGGAAATCTCCGGCAACCTGTCCGCCGAAAGCGAACAAGCACGCATGACACTTGCGCGCACACTTGAAGAGATCCGCGGTCAGATGTCTGGCGAAGCCAACATGATCCGTACCCGGGTCAACAGCGCGGTTTCCGAAGCCGCCGACCTCTTGGTCAATCGCGGCAATGAAGTCGCGACCGAGATGCTCGACAAGGCCTCCGCACTCAACGAAGCCTTCGGTGCGCGCTCTGGTGAACTGGCGAAAATCGTCGGCACCGATGGCAACGAACTCATTTCAGCGATTGAAATGCGTGCCAACGACCTCACGGGCCGCCTGTCGGAAGTTCACGGAGCTATCCTTGAAGCCATCACGGTCAAGGGCAAGGATGTCACCGACACCTTTGCGCATACCGGGCTGGACGCCACACGCTCGCTGGTTGAGGCCGGCGACCGGATTGTTGCTTCCATCAACGAGCGCAGTGATCAGGCAACTCGCCTCCTCACCGATACCAAACATCGGCTCGAGAACGACGTCACCGACATCCTCAACAAGATCGAGACGTCCAACGCGAACCTGCAGGCGATCGTGTCTACTGCCGGGGAGAACCTCTCTGAAGTAGAAGGCAACCTGGCACGCCGTGCTGGCGAATTCCGCTCAGCCGTCGACCGGGCTGTGTCCGAGACCAACTCGACAACAAGCCTCATCGACGAACAGGTCAGCAATCTGCGCGATGTAACGGCAACCACACTTGCGGACATCCAGAACCTGACCAACCGCTTTGGCGACCAGTCAGAAGAGCTCACAAAAGCGGCTCGGTATCTGGAAGACACAAACCGCTCCGTGGAATCCCGTGTCACCGACCGCAAGAGTGCGATCGAAGAGGTCGCCGATACACTTCTGGCGAAGACAGAAGCTGTCGACACGCTCATGCGCTCGTTCACCCAGACCCTGTCGGAAACGCTGGAAACCGCAGACGACAAGGCTCGCGATGCCGCCGGCATGCTCTCCGCAGCGGCCGAGGCTGCTTCCAAGAAAGTCTCCGAGCAGTTCGAAAGCATGCGCCTGACAGCTGGAATGGAAGGCCAGAAGGCCCGCGATGCCATCCGTGCCGCTCAGGACGACATCATCGCGGAAATGAGCAGAACGGTCAGCGATGCATCCGACCGGTTCAACGACGCGGCGACGCGTATGCGCGATGTGGCCCGCGACGTTCACCGCGAACTGGAGGCGACCCGCAACGAGCTGAAGCAAGGCGTGCTCAACCTCCCGGACGAAGCAGAAGAGTCTTCTGCAGCGCTCCGTAAGGTGGTCAACGAGCAAATCCGCGCCTTGACCGAGCTGTCGGACATTGTTGCAAAACAATCGAACGCGCTCGACATCTCCAAGCCTCAGGCTCAGGTGGCAACAGCGTCGGCAGCTCCTGCGCCGGCTCCAGCGCCCGCCCCTGCTCCACAGATCCCGCAAGCTCCGGTCTTTGCACAGCAGCCTGCGCAACCGCGCCCAGCAGCTCCGCAGCAGCCGGAAGCCCGCGGTCCGGTCAACACCCGCCGCCAACAGCCTGCACAGCCGGACACGTCTGGTTCGACCGGGAAAGGCTGGGTTTCCGATCTGCTGCGCCGGGCCTCGCGAGATGACGACGCGTCGTCCGACACCGAACAGGGCCGTTCGCCGCTGCAAACGGTGGAAAGCCTGAACTCGCTGTCTGTCGATATCGCCCGTGCGATCGACCACGAGACCTTCATCGACCTTTGGGAACGCTACCGCAGCGGTGAGCGGCATGTCTTCACCCGCCGCCTCTATACACTGCAGGGTCAGCAGACCTTTGATGAGATCCGTCAGAAATATGCACGTGATCCGGAGTTCCGGACCGCTGTCGAACGGTACGTGTCCGATTTCGAGCAGCTCCTGTCTCAGGTCTCCCGCAATGACCGCGACAACATGCTCGGCCAGACCTACCTGACCTCAGACACGGGCAAGGTCTACACCATGCTCGCGCATGCCAGCGGCAGGCTCGATTAAGAGACAGCTTCTGTTTGAAACACAAAAGGCGGCTCTCGGGCCGCCTTTTCTTTATTGAAGACAAAATTTCGGCGTCAGTTGATTGTGAAGTTATGCGCCCGTCTCCCCGGCTTCCACGTCGAGGTTTGCCCGGATCCTGGTCATGATATCCAGCATCGCCTCGATTTCTTGCGGCGCCAATCCGCCAAGCATCTTCTGCTCGACCGCCAACAGTTTTGGAGCCAGATCTTTGAACGCGGATCGCCCGCTCTCCGATAAAGACAGGAGATAACTCCGGCCATCGGCCTCGTTCGATTGACGGGTCAGGAAACCGCGGTCTTCCATGCGCTTGACGGCCCGGCTGACCACGACCTTGTCCATACTCGACCGATGGACAATCTCACTCGCCTGCAGCCCCTCGGCACTGGAACCGAGAATGGCCATAACACGCCATTCGGCCGGCGCCATGCCGTAGTCGCGCTGGTAGACGTCAGACAGCGCCCGGGTGACATCGGAATAAAACACCCTGACCAAATATGGGAAAAATGTTTCCAGCTGGAAGCCGTTCGGTGTGAAATCCGTCTCGTTTCCGTGTTCAGTCATGCTGTTCCTTGCCCGAATTGGCTCGATTGTAGCCGGTTTGCTCCGCTGACGCGTACCGATTTGCAAGATTTTACGATTGACTTAGTTTCAATTGCAACTAATTTCGACGAACCCGTTGTTACAGCGGCAAAGCATTTTGATCGGCAAAGACCGTATGGGAGGAACCGCCGTGAAACACTTGAAGCATCTTTCGATCCTGGCCGGCCTGACCGCCGGAACACTGACCGGCTTCACCGCCGCAGCGTCCGCGGATGAACTTGTCCTGTCGTCCTGGCTGCCGCCAAAGCACCCGGTCGTGACAGGTGTCATCGAGCCGTGGGCGCAGCAGGTCGCCGACGCGACAGAAGGCCGTGTGACGGTCCGTGTTCTGCCAAAGCCGCTCGGCCCGCCACCGGCTCACTACGACCTCGCCGCTGACGGGGTTGCTGACATCACCTATGGCCTGCACTCTTTCACCAAGGACGACCGTTTTCTACGCTCCCGCATCGGCCAATTCTCCTTCATTGCCGACACGGCCACAGACGGCTCCAAAGCCTACTGGAATGTGTATGGCGGCACTTTGGACGCCCAGGCAGAACATGAAGGCACCAAGCTGCTTGGCCTTTGGGTCCATGGCCCGGGCATGTTCCACAACAACCAGCGCAAGATCGAATCCGCGGACGACTTCTCCGGTCTCAAAGTCCGGACCCCAGGCGGCTATATCGCTGGTTTGTCGCAGGACCTTGGCATTACCACGCAGTTCATGGGACCGGGCGAAGTCTATGAAAAGCTCTCCCGCGGCGTGATCGACGGTGTCACCTTCCCGATGGAAGCCCTGCAGGCGTTCAACCTCACCGACCACATCAAGTATTCCATGAAGATCCCGGGCGGCATCTACAACACATCCTGGTTCCTGGTCATGAACGAAGACGTCTGGGACGGCATCTCTGCTGAAGATCAGGCGGCAATTGAAAAGGTCTCAGGAGAAGCGCTTGCAGAACTTGCAGGTGGTGTCTGGGACGGCGCAGATACCCGCGGCGCAGCTTACATCGCGGATAAGGACATCGAAGTTTATGATGCCCCTGCCCCGGTTCTCGCCAAGATCAAGGAACTGGCCGGCAAACATGAAGGTGCGTGGGTTGAGGCCGTTTCCGGCACCGGTTTTGACGGCGCAGCGGCGCTCAGTGAGTTCCGCGCCCAAACCAACGTCAGCGACTGATCGTGACTGAAGTTTCTAACAAATCGACGACAGGCCGGACCTCAAAGGTCCGGCCTGTTATCAATGCGGTCCTTGGCGGGGCATGCCTTGCGGTGCTGTTCGCATTGATCGGCCTGACATGTGTTGACGTGGTTGCCCGGTATCTCTTCAACAGCCCGGTCACTGGCGCTTACGAATTGACCGAGCTGCTGCTGGCCACACTCATCTTTCTAGCTCTGCCATTGACGACACTTGCCGGCGAACATATCGAAGTTGAGCTTCTAGACGGCGTCAAAAGCCGGTTTTTGAAGCGCTTTGGAACGCTGATCGCCGGAATTTGCACGATCGGTATCTTCATACTGATTGCGCTTGAGCTGACCGAGCACGCTGAAAAGCTTCAGCGCCGTGAACAAGTGACGGATTCCCTTGAAATCCCGCTTTATCTCATCGGCTGGCTTGGAGCTGCCTCCTTCAGCGTTTCGGCCATCGCCGCCGCTGTCTTCTTCTACTCCCGTCTTCGCAAAGAGGCCTAAAACGTGCTTGAGGCTCTGATTGGTTTTGGTGCCCTGTTCGGCCTTGTCCTGCTGCGTGTGCCGATCGCCGTTGCCATGATTATCGTCGGCACGGCCGGCTTCGCAATGCTGCGCAATTGGAACGCAGCCTTCAATCTTCTGGGCAATGCCGCCTTCGACACCGGCCTGTCCTTCACATTGTCGGTCATTCCGCTGTTCATCTTGATGGGCAATTTGCTCACCATTTCAGGTGTCAGCCAGTCCCTGTTCACGACGGCACACCGGGCACTTCACAAGATGCGTGGCGGCCTGGCAATGGCAACAATCGTGGCGTGCGGCGGTTTTTCAGCCGTTTGCGGGTCGTCCCTCGCAACAGCCGCCACGATGTCGAAAGTGGCCATGCCATCAATGCGCAAGGCTGGTTACGCCGACAGCCTGGCAACGGGCTCAATCGCCGCCGGCGGCACCCTCGGCATCCTGATCCCACCCAGTGTTATTCTGATCATCTACGGCCTTTTGACGGAAGCCGATATCGGCAAGCTCTTTGTTGCCGGAATCATTCCAGGACTTTTGGGCGTAGTGTTCTACATGGCAGCCGTCTATGTAACGGTACTTTTGAAGCCCAATCTCGCGCCGTCCAGTCACGATGACATCCCTGTTGAACGCAAGGATGTGTGGGGGGTTCTCGCCGTCCTTGGCCTGTTTGCGATCATCATGATCGGGATCTATGGCGGGTTCTTCACGCCGACCGAGGCGGCCCAGATCCTCGACTGCGACTTCGGCGAGGTCGAGCGGCTGATCGCCGACGCCCAGGCCGAGATCGACGCCGAACTGGCCACCGAGGTGCTGATCATCGAGGACGAGCCGGTCATCGCCGCC